>JAANMY010000575.1_pt1 | contig 50923 bp, 48 predicted proteins | sample 7279691 | NCBI WGS metagenome assembly JAANMY01 (sample SAMN14094543, study PRJNA606508) | bioreactor metagenome | isolation source: A lab-scale SPAN reactor treating ammonium-rich wastewater day 388 | place: Ireland: Galway | collected 2018-02-07 | reverse complement strand
AGAGAAGCGCCCCGCGAGGATGCGGGCGCGGGCGCCCTCCTCGCCCTCCAGCCCCTGCAGGAAACCGTCCGCCTCGCGCTGGCGCCGGCGCACCCACCACAAACCGTTGTGCACGAAGAAGGTGTCGAACACCTCGGTGCCGACATAGAACGAGTCGTGCGCTTCCAGGCGCGCGAACAGCGCCGGCACGTCGCGCCGCACCACCGCGCGCGCCAGCAGCATGCCGGCGGCCTTGCCGCCGATGGTGCCGATGCCGATCATGCGCGCGCGCACGGCAAGCAGGTCGTCGAGCGTCAGGTAGCGCACGATCAGGCGCTGCAGGCCGGCCTCCTCGGGAAACAGCAGGCGGGCAAAACGGGCAAACCATTGCGCCTCGGCGGCAGTATCGGGCGCCCCCGCGCTGCGCAGCGCCGACACCGTGCGCGCCGCGTCGAAGAGCTGCTGCCAGTGGCTGCGGATGTGCTCGTCCTCCAGCCCCGGCCAGCCCGACCCGGCGAGGATCTCGGCCACCGTGCCGCTGTCGGCCACCGGGCGGAAGTGGTCGCCCGCCTCCCAGGCGTGAATCAGGTTCATGACCGCAGCCGAGCGGTGCTGCACCTTGATCGGCCGGATGTACAGGCGCTCGCGGCAGCGGAAGACGTCGAGCAGGTACTGCGTGGTGTCGGTGATCACGTCCATGCCGGCACGCGCGTGGCGATTCCGCAGCACGCCGAAGTAGGTCACCGTGTCGAGGTCGAAGAGCCGCGGGCAGGTCAGGCGGAAGAAGTTGCCGAGCATGCGGTCGGACTGCCATGCGTCTGCCAGGTCCGACAGGCAGTCGAAGATGTACAGCGTCTCCGGGCCGGCCGCCTCGATCACCGAATGCACCTGGTCGACGAAGGCGTCGAAGCCGTCCTCGGGCCGCGGGGAGTGGATCTCCGCCCCACCCCCGTCTGCAATCAGCGCCGGATGGGCGGCGAAGCGAAAATAGATCAGCCGGCGCTGCTGGCTGCGCGCCGCCGCCGCGTAAGGCAGCACCAGGGCGCGATAGTCCTCGAGCGACTGGATCTGCCAGACGATGTTGTCGCCCGGCGCCACCCCGCTCAACACCGCGTCGAGGCCGGGCAGGCCGGTGGTGGGGGCAAAGCGGCGGGGCTCGGGCGCGTGGGGCGTGTTCATGCTGTTACCCTAGCGCTCCGCGGCAGACTTGAACAGCGTGTTCGCGACGCTTCGGGCACCACTGACCTCGGGGAACTTTCTCGCCGCACCCTGTCCCTTAGAGTCGGTCCGGTTCTCGGCGGCAAGTTGCGGCACGCAGTTTGCTGTCCGATTGCTCAGGCTTCCCCGCAAACGCTTGTACGCGGCCGCCGGTTCCGCATCCCCAAATCAAACATGGATTCAACGATGCCCCGATCGAAGATCGCAACCCGTCTCACGCTGGTTGCGTTGTCTGCCCTCATCCTTGCCGCCTGCTCGAGCGAGGTGCCCGACACCCACCCCGACCAGCCCGTCACCAAGCGCAAGCAAGCCTTCAAGGCCATGCTGCGCAGCTTCGAACCGATGGGCACGATGCTCAAGGACAAGCGCTACGACGCGGACGCCTTCGCCCGCCACGCCGACGAATTCGCCCGCCTGCGCGACGCGCCATGGCAGCACTTCGGCGCCGACACCAACTATCCGCCCACCAAGGCCAAGCCGGCCGTATGGGAAAAGCCGGCCGAATTCGAACAACGCCGCGAGGCGTTCGCCGCCGCCAGCGAGCGACTGCTCGCCGCCGCTGCCGCCCGCAACGAAGGCGAGGCGCGCAGCGCCTATGCAGCGGTGCAGGATAGTTGCAAGGCCTGCCACAACGACTTCCGCAAGTAGTCGGGCGCGCGCCACCGCCTACGCCGGTGCTGCGCCGAATCGTGCGCCCTGCCGACTGGCCCTGCGTGCCAGCTCGGCCGTGAGCCGCGGCGCCAGCTCGGAGAGCCGCATGTTCCACTGCGGCGCCAGCTTCACGCTCGGCGGCACCTCGCGGCCGAGACGCTGCAGCAGCATCTGCGGCGACAGGCGCTCGACGAAATCGGCCAGCAGTTCGATGCAGGCCTCCTCGACGAGCAAGGGCACGCTGGCCGGATCGCGCTGCCAGTCTCGTGCCATCGCCGTGCCGCGCACGAGCTGGCGCTGGTGCAGCTTGAGCGCCCTGACCGGCAACGCGGAGAGCTGCGCCGCGCCCTCGAGCATCGACGCCCGCGATTCGCCGGGCAGCCCCAGGATCAGGTGGGCGGTCACGGCCAGTCCGCGTTGTGCCGCGGCGCGACGGTCTCGAGCGAGGCCATCATGACAGTAGCCTGCCGTGGCCTCCGAAGATGAACCCGGAGAAGATCTACAGTCTCGACGGACAGTGATCAGGCAGTAGGTTCCCGAGGCGTCGTCGGGTCATCGGACCTGGTCGCCCCGCCGGGCGGTCTTTAGGAAAATCTTAAGATCTTCGCAGCGGCTTTTTAGCAACGCGGTTTCACCGTTGTCGCCACACTGCAGTTGCTCGCGCTGGAGAGCGATCTCCAGCAGCGGGCTTCCACCAGCAGGAGACGAACGACCATGAAACGAGCGCGTTACCCCATCGTTGCCACCCTCATCCTCGCCGGCGCCGCCACCCTGGCGGGCGCGGCCGAACCAGCCGCAGAACGGACGATGATCGACCGCGGCCGCTACATCGCCCGTATCGCGGGCTGCAACGACTGCCATACGCCCAACTACGCGACGACCGGGGGCGCGGTGCCCGAGCAGCAGTGGCTGACCGGTGACCGCCTTGGTTGGCGCGGCCCCTGGGGCACGACCTACCCGAGCAACCTGCGTCTCGCACTCAGCCGCCTGAGCGAGGATGAATGGGTGCACAACGCGCGCACGCTGAGCTATCGCCCGCCGATGCCCTGGTTTGCGTTGCGCGACATGGACGAGACCGACCTGCGTGCCTTCTACCGCTTCGTGCGTGCCCTCGGGCCCGCCGGCGAACCGGCCCCAGCCTGGCTTCCGCCCGGCGCCCAAGCTCAGGGGATGGCCGTCGTGTTTCCGTCCGCCGGCCCGCATTAGGGGCGCACGGCAGGCCTGCACAAGATTGAGATCCGGTCCATGGTGTCTATGATCAAGACACCATGGACGCATTCTCCGCTCCGCTGATCGACAGCGCTTTCGCCGACTTCGTGTGCCGCGAGGTGTCGATCACGGTCGCCACTGCCGACGACGCCCGCACGCCACACCTTGCGCGCGGCACGGGTTGTCGCGTCGCCGCCGACCAGCGCCAGCTCACCGTCCTGCTCGCGGCACCGGCGAGCGCCGACGTACTCGCCGACATCCGCCGCAACGCCCGCATCGCGGTGGTCTTCAGCCTGCCACAGACGCACCGCACGGTTCAGTTCAAGGCCGCGGACGCAGTCATCACCGCCATTGAAGCGGACGATGTCGTGCTCGCGGCACGCTACATCGACCGTTTCGCCGCCGGCCTGGCGGCACTGGGCTACGCAGCCGACGTTATCCGCAGCGTGCTGCAGGCGGACGCAGGCGAGCTCGTCGCCGTGCACTTCACCCCCACTTTCGCCAGCGTGCAGACCCCCGGGCCCGAGGCCGGGCACGTGCTGCGGTCATGAAGCTCAAGCTCGATGCCATCCGCGCCTGTCTGGACGGCGCGATTCCCGGAACGATCGCCACCTGCGCAGCGGACGGCGTCCCGAATGCGGCCTATCTCTCGCAGGTGCAGTATGTCGACGCCGAGCACGTGGCCCTGTCGTGGCAGTTCTTCAACACCACGCGCCGCAACATCCTCGCCAATCCGGTCGCCCGCGTGGCCCTCATCGACCCGCTCACGGCAGCCCACTACCGGCTGTTGCTGCAGTACCTGCGCACCGAGGAAGAAGGTCCGCTGTTCGAGATCATGAAGGCGAAGCTCGCCGGAATCGCCTCGCACACCGGCATGGCAGGCGTGTTCCGCCTGCTCGGCGCCGACGTCTATCGCGTGCTCGAGATCATGCAGGTGCCCGGGCGGACGCTCGCGCCGCCTGTGCCGCGTGCCAATCTGCTCGCCGCCCTGCGCACGAGCGTGGAGGAACTGTGCCGGTGCTTGGACCTCGACAGCCTGCTGAGCCGCACCCTGGACTGCCTCGAGCGCCACTTCGACATCCATCACGCGATGATCCTGCTGCTCGACGCAGCCGCTGGCCTTCTCTACACCGTCGCCAGCCGGGGCTACGAGGCCTCCGGGATCGGCTCCGAAATCGCGCTCGGCGACGGCATCATCGGCGTCGCTGCGCGCGAGCGCACACCAATCCGCATCGGACACTTTGCCGCCGAGTACAGCTACGGCAAGGCCATCCGCGAGAACCTCGAGCGTGGCGGCCTGGCCGTTCACATGGACACCGAGATCCCGCTCCCCGGCCTGCCCGGATCGAACAGCCAGCTTGCGGTGCCGATCCGTGCCGGAACGCGCGCGCTCGGCGTGCTCTATGTGGAGAGCGCGCAGGAGCAGCGCTTCGGCTACGACGACGAGGACGTCATGGTCTCGCTCGCGGGCGGGCTGGGCGCGGCCATCCAGCTCCTGCACCACGGCCCGGCGGATACCCGCGACGAGGACCGGACCTCCCCTCGCCCCGCGCCGGCAGCGCCCCAGCCGGCCGGCCCGCCGCTGCAGGTGCGCCATTTCGCCGAGAACGACAGCATCTTCATCGACACCGACTACCTGATAAAGGGCGTGGCCGGGTCGATCCTGTGGGCGCTGCTGAGCGACCATGTCGAGACCGGCCGCACCGCCTTCAGCAATCGCGAACTGCGGCTCGACCCCCGCATCCGCCTGCCAGACATCAGTGACAATCTGGAGGCGCGCCTGATCCTGCTGGCACGCCGACTCATCGAGCGCAATGCGCCGATCCGCATCGAGAAGACCGCGCGCGGCTGCTTCCAGTTGCGGGTCGGGCGTCGGCTGCAGCTTGCTCACGTGCCCGCGAGCGGCTGATCCGCACAGCGGTGTTCGGGCCGTGGCGGGCTGGGGTAAACTCGGCCGACTGCCAAACTGCGCTGGGCCCGAATCGCGCCCATCACGCCCCGCAACTGAACCCGATAGAGTCGCCCATGAGCCTGCTCGCCCAACTGAAGAAAGATTCCATGCTCGCACGCAAGGCCGCCGACGGCGTGCGTGCGACCCTGCTCAGCACCCTGATCGGCGAAGCCGAGATGGTCGGCAAGAACGCCGGCAACCGCGAAAGCACCGACGACGAGGTGCAGCAGACCATCCGCAAGTTCCTGAAAAACAACCAGGAAGCGCTCGGCGTGATCAAGGACGCCGACCGCCGTGCGGCGTTGGAACAGGAATCCGTCATCCTCACTGCCTACCTGCCGCCGATGGCGGGCGAAGCCGAGGTGAAGGCCTTCATCGCCGACACCGTCGCCGGCCTCGCCGACCGCTCGCCGAAGCAGATGGGTGCGGTGATGGGCGCGCTGAAGGCGAAATTCGGCACCAGCTTCGATGCGAAGCAAGCCAACGGCTGGGTGAAGGAGGCGCTTGCCGGCTAAGCGACCCATCCGCCCCGCAGCGGTTTCGGCGATCAAGCCGCCCCTGCCCGCCCCCGCCGCGTGAGCGGGCCCCGTGGGAGCAACTGTCTGTGGGAGCGGGCTTGCCCGCGAATGCGCGCTTCACAGGTCATTTCGCGGCCAAGGCCGCTCCCACGGGCGCTGAGGCCGTCGCAGGTCCTCGTGGGCTCGCGCACGAACGCCAGGTGCCTCAGCGCAGCGCCGCGTGGATCTGCTCGGCGAGCTTGCGGCTGACGCCTTCCACCCGGCACAGATCCTCCACCGTCGCCTCGCGCACGCCGTCCAGTCCGCCGAAGGCGGCGAGCAGGTTGCGGCGGCGTGAAGGGCCGACGCCGGGAATGTCCTCCAGCTTCGAGCCCACCCGCGCCTTGCCGCGCTTGGCGCGGTGGCCGGTGATCGCGAAGCGGTGGGCCTCGTCGCGGATCTCCACGATCAGGTGCAGCGCCGCCGATTCGCCACCGAGCGCGAGGCCTTCGCGGCCGTCAGGGAAGATCAGCGTCTCCAGGCCGGCCTTGCGGCCCTCACCCTTGGCAACGCCAACCATCGCCACCGCCTCCAGCCCGACCTCGGCGAGGATCGCGCGCGCGGCGCTGACCTGACCCCTGCCGCCATCGATCAGGATCAGGTCGGGGCACACGCCCTCGCCCGCCGCGACCTTGCCGTAGCGGCGTTCCAGCGCCTGGCGCATCGCGGCGAAGTCGTCGCCGCCGGTAATGCCGGTGATGTTGTAGCGGCGGTACTCGGCGCGCTTCATCGCGCCGGCCTCGCACACCACGCACGACGCCACCGTGGCCTCGCCCATGGTGTGGCTGATGTCGAAGCATTCGATGCGCTGCGGCGCCTCGTCCATGCCGAGCGCATCGCGCAGAGCCTCGAGGCGCTGCTCGATGCGCCCGGTGTCGCGCGCGCGTGCCTGGATGGCGAGGTGAGCGTTCTTCTCCGCCATCTCCATCCACGCCTTCTCGGCCTCGAAGCGTGGCGACACCACGCCCGGCGGGCGATCGGTGATCTCGGCCAGCGTCTCCTTGACCGCCTCGGGCGGCAGATTGACCAGGATGCGCGCCGGGATCGGGTGCTGGCTGTAGTGCTGCTCGACGAAGGCGAGCAGGCTGTCCATCGCCCCCGACACCGCCGCGCCGCTAGGGAACTGCGGGCGGTCGCCGAGGTGGCGGCCGCCGCGCACCATGGCGATGTTCACGCAGGTCAGGCCGTCGGCCTCGATCGCGGCCAGCACGTCGACGTCCTCGTCCTTGCGGCTGTCGACGAACTGCTTGTGCAGCACGGCCTGCAGCACGCGCACCTGGTCGCGGCAGGCTGCGGCCTCCTCGAAGGCGAGGCGCTCCGCCGCCGCCTGCATGCGGTTCGTCAGGTCGTCGATCACCTCGCTCGCCTGGCCGTCGAGGAAGCGGGTGGCGAGCTTCACGTCCGCGGCGTAGGCCTCGGGTTCGATGAGGCCGACGCAGGGCGCGGTGCAGCGCTTGATCTGGTGCAGCAGGCAGGGGCGCGAGCGGTTGGCGAAGACGGTGTTCTCGCAGGTGCGCAGTTGGAAGGTCTTCTGCAGCAGATGGATGCTCTCGCGCACCGCCCAGGCGTTGGGAAAGGGGCCGAAGTAACGCGCGCCCTTGGTGAAGGCGCCGCGGTGGTAGGCCAGGCGCGGGTACTCGTCAGCGGAGAGTTCGATGTAGGGGTAGGTCTTGTCGTCGCGGAAGAGGATGTTGTAGCGCGGCGCCAGGCTCTTGATGAGGTTGTTCTCGAGGATCAGGGCCTCGGCCTCGGAGCGGGTGGCGGTGGTGTCGACGCGCTGGACCTGCGCGACCATCATCGCGATGCGCGGGCTGGAGACGGTCTTCTGGAAGTAGCTGGAGACGCGGCGCTTGAGGTTCTTGGCCTTGCCGACGTAGAGCACCTTGTCGTCGGCGCCGATCATGCGGTAGACGCCGGGCTCCTCGGTGAGGGTGCGCAGGAAGGGCCTGGGGTCGAAGGCGGGCGCTTCGGTCGACGGGTCAGCCATTGCGCAGGACTTCGGTGCGTTGCTCGCCGATGGTGGCTGCAGTCATGGTCGGCGTGGCGCTGCTGTCGTCGGGGATGGCGGCGACGCGGTCGCGCGCCTGGACGTAGGCGGCATGGAGTTCGAGCGCGAAGGGGTCGGCTAGCCAGGCCGGCTGTGGGGCCGTCGGCACGATCGCGGCGAGGCGGGCGAGATTATCCGGGTCGGGGACGGGTGCCCAGCGGTCGAGCAACTCGGCGGCGAGGTCCGGGCGGTTGCACACCAGCAGCATGTCGCAGCCGGCGGCGTGGGCGGCCTTGGCGCGGCCGACGATGTCGCCGGCGACGCGGGCGCCCTCCATGTTGAGGTCGTCGCTGAAGATCACACCCTTGAAGCCGAGCCGCTCGCGCAGCACGTCCTTTAGCCAGAAAGGGGAGAAACCGGCGGGTTGCGGTTCCGGGCTGGGGTCGGCGTTGGGGTAGATCACATGCGCCGGCATCACGCCGGCGAGCTGGCGGCCGAGGCGGTGGCGGTAAGGGGCGATGTCCTCGTTCCACACCGTGTCGAAGTCGCGCGCGTCCACCGGCACGTCGTGGTGCGAGTCGGCCTCGACGAAGCCGTGCCCGGGGAAGTGCTTGCCGACCGCGCCCATGCCCGCCTCCGCCATGCCGGCGACCAGCGCCTGGGCAAGGGCTGCGACCGCCTGCGGGTCGCGGTGGAAGGCGCGGTTGCCGATCGCGCGGCAGCAGCCGTAGTCGAGGTCCAGCACCGGGGTGAAGCTGAGGTCGACGCCGTGCGTGCGCAACTCAGAAGCCAGCACGAAGCCGGTGGCGCGCGCCGCCTCGAGCGCCGCGAGGTGGTCGTGTTCCCACAGCGCGCCCAGGGTGCGCATGGAAGGCAGGCGCGTGAAACCATCGGTGCGGAAGCGCTGCACCCTGCCACCCTCGTGGTCGACCGCGATGATCAGCGCCGGGTCACGCAGGGCGCGGATGTCGGCGGTGAGCGCGCGCAGTTGATCGGAGCCGGTGAAGTTGCGTGCGAACAGGATCACGCCGCCGACCAGCGGGTCGCGCAGGCGCTCGCGCTCGTCGTCGGTGAGCGCGGTGCCGGCAACATCGATCATCACGGGGCCGCGCGGGCGCTTGGTGCTTGGGTTCATCTCGGAAATCTCGCTTTTGAAACCAGCGGTCAATCACCGCACTTTTTGCGGCGAATGAAGCCGCTAATCACCGCAGCGCTCGATCAGCGCAAACGCGACGATGTGCTCGTCCTCATCGCTGATGCTGAGGTGGGCGCGCAGCGCGTTGTCCCGCATGTGCGCGGCGAGGCGCTCGTCGAAGCGGAATTCCGGCTTGCCGCGCGCATCGTGGCCGACGGCGACCGCGTGCAGGGTGGCCGGCACGGCGACGCCGGTGCCAAGCGCCTTGCCGAAGGCTTCCTTGGCGGCGAAGCGCTTGGCGAGGAAACGCGCCGGGTCGCGGTGGGCGCGCCAGGCCTCGACCTCGCTCGGGGCCAGGATGCGCAGTGCGAAGCGTTCGCCGTGACGCTCGAGCGCCGCGCGCATGCGCCGCAGTTGCACGAGATCCGTACCGATGCCGTGGATCATGCCGCGCCCTGCCCTGCGCCCTGGCCGTCGTTCATCGCCTGCGCTCCTTGCACGCCAGGCTCAGGCGCCCTGCGCCGCTTCGCGCATCAGGCGCTTCATCTCGGCCACCGCCGCGCGCAGGCCCACGAAGACCGCGCGGCTGACGATGGCGTGGCCGATGTGCAGCTCGCGGATGCCGTGAAGGCGGGCGATCGGCTCGACGTTGTAGTAGTTGAGCGCATGGCCTGCGTTGAAGCGCATGCCGAGGCTGCGCACCGCCTCGCCGGCGCTGCGGATCTTGTCGAGCTCGGCGACCACCGCCGGCGCCTCGCCGTCGCGGCCAGCGGCGTGGAAGGCGTGGGCGTAGGGCCCGGTGTGGATCTCGCAGACGCGGGCGCCGATGCGGGCGGCGGCCTCGATCTGCTCGACCTCGGCATCGATGAACACGCTGGTGACGATGCCGGCGTCGGCCAGGCGGGCGATCACGTCCTGCAGACGCGCCTCCTGGGCGAGCACGTCGAGCCCGCCTTCGGTGGTGACCTCGTGGCGGCCCTCGGGCACCAGCATCGCCATCTGCGGCCGGGTACGGCAGGCGATGGCGACCATCTCGTCGGTGGCGGCCATCTCGAGGTTGAGCTTGACCTGGGTCAGCTCGGCGAGCCGGCGCACGTCCTCGTCGTTGATGTGGCGGCGATCCTCGCGCAGGTGGATGGTGATGCCGTCGGCGCCGCCGAGGTGGGCCTCGACGGCCGCCCACACCGGATCGGGCTCCCAGGTGCGACGCGCCTGACGCAGCGTGGCGACGTGGTCGATATTGACGCCGAGTTCGATCATCAGAGTTCCTGCAATTCCTTGAGCACCCGGCGCGACTGCAGCGGCTGCCCGCCCAGGGTGTGGTTGATCAGCATGCGCAGGAGCTGCTTGGACTGGGCCAGCGTCTCCGCGCGTGAAAAGTCGTCGTCCGCCATGTCGAGCAGGGTCTGGCCCGACAGCAGCGGCTGCTCGCCCAGCGCGGCGGGGTCGAGGGATGCGCCCTCTTCCTCGAGCGTTTCCAGCCTCACCGGACCGCGTTCGATTATATAAAGGTAGCGCCCTTCGGGCCGCACCGGCTCGCCGCGGTCGCCCTCGTGCGCGAGCCCGGCCTCGTAGCCCAGATCCTGCAGCAGGGCGAGCTCGAAGCGGCGCAGGATGGGCGATTCGGGTTCGCCGCGGCCAAGCGCACGCACCGCGTCGGCGTAAGCGGAGAACAGCCGCGGATGGGCGTCCTCGCGTGCGGTCAGGCGCACCAGCAGTTCGTTGAGATAATAGCCGCAGATCAGCGCCCGCCCGGTCAGCAGCGGCTGGCCGCCTTGCCATTCGGCGCGCACGAGGGTCTTGACCTCGCCACCGCCGGTCCAGTCCATCAGCAGCGGCTGAAAGGCCATCAGCACGCCGCGCAGCTGCGAATGCGGCCGGCGCGCGCCCTTGGCGACCAGTGCTACGCGGCCGTGGTCGCGCGCAAAGATCTCGACGATCAGGCTGGTCTCGCGCCAGGGATAGGTGTGCAGCACCCAGGCGGGGTGCTGCTCGACGCGCTGCTTCGCTCCCGCCATGGCTTGGCGCCCGGTTTATTCGTAGCCCAGGCTCTTCAGCGCACGCTCGTCGTCGGCCCAGCCGCTCTTGACCTTGACCCAGACCTCGAGGAAGACCTTGCCGTCGAAGAGTTTTTCCAGCTCGACCCGCGCCTCGGAGGAGATGCGCTTCAACTTTTCGCCGCCCTTGCCGATCACCATCGACTTGTGGCCCGGCTTGTCGACGATCACCGCGGCGTGAATGCGGCGCAGGTTGCCCTCGACCTCGAACTTCTCGATCTCGACCGCGATGCCGTAGGGTAGCTCGTCGCCGAGCAGGCGGAAGAGCTTCTCGCGCAGGAATTCGGACGCCAGGAAGCGCTCGCTGCGGTCGGTGATCTCGTCTTCCGCGAACATCGGCGTGCCGACCGGCAGCAGCGGCGTCGCAGCCTTGATGAGCTCATCGACGTTGCGCCCCTTCTCCGCCGACAGCGGCACGATCTCGGTGAAGTCGCGTGCCTGGCGCACCTGGTCGATGAAAGGCAGCAGGCGGGTCTTGTCCTTCAACTGGTCGACCTTGTTGATGACCAGGATGACCTTGGAGGACTCGGGGATCACCGCCAGCACCTTGCGGTCGTCGTCGGTGAAGCGCCCGGCCTCGATGACGAAGAACACCAGGTCGACGTCGGCCAGCACCTGCGACACCGTGCGGTTCATCGAACGGTTGAGCGCGTTGCGGTGGTGGGTCTGGAAACCCGGCGTATCGACGAACACGAACTGCGCCCCCGCCTCGGTGAGGATGCCGGTGACGCGGTGGCGGGTGGTCTGCGCCTTGCTGGAGACGATGCTGATCTTCTGCCCGATGAGGCGGTTGAGCAGGGTCGACTTGCCGACGTTGGGGCGGCCGACGATGGCGACGAAGCCGGCGCGAAAGCCTTCCGCGGGCTGCTCGGCGTCCTGTGCGTCATCGTGTTCGGGCATGGGGGGGAGTTCGCTCATTTCTTTCTCACTGCGGCGAGCGCGAGCTCGGCCGACTGCTGTTCCGCGATCCGCCGGCTGGGACCGCGCCCCAGCGTGCGCACGCCGAGTTTGGGGATCTCGCAGGCCACTTCGAACTCCTGCGCGTGGGCCTCGCCAATCACCTGCACCATCGAATAGGTTGGAACCGGGATCCTGCGCCCCTGCAGCCACTCCTGCAAGGCGGTCTTGGGGTCCTTGCTCGGCTTGAGCGGATCGACCTCGGCCAGCAGCGGCACGTAGAGTCGATCGACCACCGCCTTGGCAGCCGCGAAGCCGGCATCTAGAAAGACCGCCGCGAACAAGGCCTCGACAGTATCGGCGAGGATCGACGGGCGGCGGCTGCCGCCCGATTTCAACTCGCCCTCGCCCAGGCGCAGGCAGTCGCCCAGATCAAGATCGAGCGCGATGCGATGGAGCGCGTCCTGGCGCACCAGCGAGGCGCGCACGCGCGACAGCTCACCCTCGCGCAGCTCGCCGAAGCGGTCGAACAGCGCGATCGCGATCACGCAGTTGAGGATGGAATCGCCGAGGAACTCGAAGCGCTCGTTGTTGGGCTGGCCGAAGCTGCGGTGCGTCAGCGCCTCCTGCAGCAGGCGCGCATCGGCAAAAACATGCCCGAGCCGGGCCTGGAGCTGGTCGACCGTCATCGGGTCAGCGCGAATCGCTGCTCGGGTGCAGGTCGAACAGCAGGCTGACATTGCCCGCCAGCGGGACGGTGCGGCTGTAGCGCACGTCGATCACGGTGCGCGTGCCGGTGCGGTCGATGTCCAGGTCGGCGCCGCTCACGCTGGACACGTCATCGATCTGCTTGCGACGGTCGAAGCTGCGGCGCAGTTCGAGTACTGGTGTGCCCTTGTCGGCCTCGTCGGCCAGGATGCCGATGATGCGCTTGACCGCCATGTACTCGGTGACGACCGGCACCGTGCGAAAGCCGATGATGAGCACGAAGGCCGCGAGGGCGCCGACGACGAGCACGCCGAGCAGGCTCAGGCCGCGTTGGGATTTGATGTGCATGGATGTTCCCCGATCTCAGTGAAAGCCGCCGATCCGCTTCATGTCGCTGAAGTTGAACCAGATGAAGAAGGCGCGGCCGACGATATTGCCTTCCGGCACGAAGCCCCATACCCGGCTGTCGCTGCTCGCGTCACGGTTGTCGCCAAGCACGAAGTAGTGCCCGTCCGGCACCGTACAACTCACACCGGAGTGGGTGTAGGTGCAGTTTTCACGCTTGGGGAAATTCAGCACCTGCGGCACGAAGGCCGGCGCGTCGCGCTCAATCAGCACCGAGTGTTCGACCTCGCCGAGCTTCTCGGTGTATTGCGGCGAGTAATACAGGCGGTCGGGGTGCAGGTAGGTCCCCGCCTCCTCGATCGGCACCGGCTGGCCGTTGATGGTGAGGCGCTTGTTGATGTACTCGACGCGGTCGCCGGGCAGGCCCACCACGCGCTTGATGTAGTCCATCGACGGGTCGGCCGGGTAGCGGAACACCATCACGTCGCCGCGCTGCGGGTCATTGACGTCGATGATCTTGTGGTTGATCACCGGCAGGCGGATACCGTACGTCCATTTGTTCACCAGGATGAAGTCGCCCACCAGCAGGGTCGGGATCATCGAGCCCGAAGGAATCTTGAACGGCTCGACCACGAACGAGCGCAGGCCGAACACGATCAGGATCACCGGGAAGAAGCTCGCGCCGTATTCCACCCACCACGGGCTGGGCGCACCGGCCGGGCGCAGCTTGCGCGCATGGAAGCGGTCGAAGAACCACAGCACGCCGGTGGCGATCAGCAGCAGGAACAGGGTCAGGGCGAAATTCATGCGGTATCCGTCGTCGGCCGGCCGCCCGCGGGCAGCCGGCGGTTTCGATCACTTGCCTTCGTCGGTGCGCAGCACGGCGAGGAAGGCTTCCTGCGGGATCTCGACGTTGCCGACCTGCTTCATGCGCTTCTTGCCTTCCTTCTGCTTCTCGAGCAGCTTCTTCTTGCGGCTGATGTCCCCGCCGTAGCACTTGGCGAGCACGTTCTTGCGCAGCGCCTTGATGGTCTCGCGGGCGATGATGTGCGCGCCAATTGCGGCCTGCACCGCCACGTCGAACATCTGGCGCGGGATCAGGCCGCGCAGTTTGCTCGCCAGTTCGCGGCCGCGGTACTGCGCGCTGGCACGGTGCACGATGACCGACAGCGCATCGACCTTCTCGCCGCCCACCATCAGGTCGAGCTTGACCAGGTCGGCCGTGCGGTATTCCTTGAATTCGTAGTCGAGCGAGGCATAGCCGCGCGACACCGACTTGAGCTTGTCGAAGAAGTCCATCACGACCTCGTTCATCGGCATCTCATAGACCAGCTGTACCTGGCGGCCGTGGTAGCGCATGTCGATCTGGTTGCCACGCTTCTGGTTGCACAGCGTGATCACCGGGCCGACATAGTCCTGCGGCAGGAAGATGGTCGCGGTGATGATCGGCTCGCGGATCTCCTGGTACTTGCCGGGCTCGGGCAGCTTGGCCGGATTCTCGATGCGGATGACCGAGTTGTCGTTGAGCACCACCTCATAGACCACCGTTGGCGCGGTGGTGATGAGGTCCATGTCGAACTCGCGCTCCAGGCGCTCCTGCACGATATCCATATGCAGCAGGCCGAGGAAGCCGCAGCGGAAGCCGAAACCGAGTGCCTGCGAAACCTCGGGCTCGAAGCGCAGCGAGGAGTCGTTCAGGCGCAGCTTCTCGAGCGAGTCGCGCAACTGGTCGTACTCGGAAGATTCCACCGGGTACAGGCCGGCGAACACCTGCGGCTTGATCTCCTTGAAACCGGGCAGCGCTGCGGCCGCAGGCCGGTTGGCCAGGGTCACCGTGTCGCCCACCTTGGCCGCTTCGATTTCCTTGATACCGGCGATGATGAATCCCACCTCGCCCGCACGCAATTGCTCGCGCGCCACCGAGCGCGGCGTGAACACGCCCACCTGATCGCACGGATACTGCAGGCCATTCGACATCAGCAGGATGCGATCCTTGGGCTTGAGAACCCCGTCGACCACGCGCACCAGCATGACCACGCCGACGTAGTTGTCGAACCAGGAGTCGATGATCAGCGCCTTCAGCGGCCCATCCGGCTCGCCCTTCGGCGGCGGGATGCGGGCGACGATGGCCTCGAGCACGTCTTCGACGCCGAGGCCGGTCTTGGCCGAGCACAGGATGGCCTCGGAGGCATCGACGCCGATGACGTCCTCGATCTCGCTGCGTGCGTTCTCGGGGTCGGCCGCCGGCAGGTCGATCTTGTTCAGCACCGGCACCACCTCGACGTCGAGGTCGAGCGCGGTGTAGCAATTGGCCACGGTCTGCGCCTCGACGCCCTGCGAGGCGTCGACCACCAGCAGCGCGCCCTCGCAGGCGGCGAGCGAGCGGCTGACCTCGTAGGAAAAGTCAACGTGTCCCGGGGTGTCGATCAGGTTCAGGTTGTAGACCTGCCCGTCCCTGGCCTTGTAGTGCAGGGCCGCGGTCTGCGCCTTGATCGTGATGCCGCGCTCGCGCTCGATGTCCATCGAGTCGAGCACCTGCTCCTCCATCTCGCGCTCGGACAGACCGCCGCAGAAATGGATGAGTCGGTCGGCCAGGGTCGATTTACCGTGGTCGATGTGGGCAATGATGGAGAAGTTTCGGATGTGGTTCATGCGAAACGAAAAGGGTGCCTTGCAGCACCCGTTTCGGAATAGGTTTGGGGATTCGGGGTTCGCGCGTACGCAGGCTCGGGTGGCCGGACCGCATCAAGTCCGTGATTCTAGCGTAAAAACAGTGCAATAAGCGCGAACGGCCGCTTCGTCGAGGTGGTAGTGGCACAACTCGTGCTCGTCGTGCAGCAGCACCGGCACGAGTTCATCCCAGCGCGCCTCGAGTTCGGGGTGCTGGTCCACGTCGACGACTTCGATCTCCCAGCCGTACTCGGCGGCAATCGGCCGCAAGGCGTCTACCAGATCGTGGCACAGGTGACACCATTCGCGGCTCATCACCGTGAAGCGCTTTGCCGCGCTCATCGGGCCGCGCGCAGGGTGACGTAGGAGGTTGCCTCGGCACGACGGATCAGCAGGGTCACCTGCTGCCCGGGCTTGAGTTCGGCAGCCATGCGATCGAAATCCTCGAGCTTGTCGAGCGTCACTTGGCGCCCGCCGACCACCATCGCCAGCACGACATCATCCGCCATGATCTCGGCGCGTGCGGCGGCACCGTCAGCGCGCTGCACCACCAGCCCGCGCTCGATCGCACGCTCCCGCCGTTGCGCCGGCGTGGGCATGGCCAGTTCGAGACCGAGCCGATTCGCCGCAACCGCGCTGCCGGCCACTGCGCTGCCCTGCGGCTCGGCCTCCGGGTCCCGCCATTCGCCCACATGCACGCGCAGGGTCAGCGCCGCGCCATTGCGATAGATCTCCACCCCGGCCTGCGCGCCAGGCTGCGCAGCGGCGACGATGCGCGGAAGATCGGCGGAATTCTCCACCCCGCGCTCGTTGAAACGAACGATCACGTCGCCCTGCTGGATGCCGGCCTGTGCTGCCGGGCCGTCAGGCTCGACTGCACTGACCAGCGCTCCCGCCGCCCGCGGCAGCCCGAAGCTGTCGGCGAGGTCGCGCGTGACCTCCTGGATCGACACGCCGATCCGGCCCCGCTCCACACGACCCTTGGTCCGCAACTGCTGCTGCACGTCCATCGCGACATCGATCGGAATCGCGAACGACAGGCCCATGAAGCCACCGGTGCGGCTGTAGATCTGCGAGTTGATGCCGATGACCTCGCCGCGCAGATTGAACAGCGGCCCCCCGGAATTACCCGGATTGATTGCAACGTCGGTCTGGATGAACGGCACGAAATTCTCGTCAGGCAGGCTGCGTCCCTTTGCGCTCACGATGCCGGCGGTCACCGACTGCTCGAACCCGAAGGGCGAGCCGATGGCCAGCACCCACTCCCCCACCTTGAGTGCCTCGGGATCACCGAGCACCACATGAGGCAGTCCGGCGGCCTCGATGCGGATCAGGGCGACGTCACTGCGCACATCGGCACCGATCACTGCCGCATCGAACTCGCGCTTGTCGGCGAGGCGAACCTTGATCTCGTCGGCCTCCGCCACCACATGGGCATTGGTGAGGATGTAGCCGTCCGCGCTGATGATGAAACCGGAGCCGAGCGACTGGTTGTCCGGATCTGGCCCCGGGTATTCGGGCACGCGCGGGATGTACTTGCGGAAGAAATCGAACATCGGGTCCGATTCGTCCAGCTCCGGAATCTGGAACGGCGCCCGCGCGGGCGTCTTGCGGGCCTGGGAGGTGCTGATGTTGACCACCGCCCTGCCCTGGCGCTCGGCGAGCACGGTGAAGTCAGGGAGCGTGACCGTCGCCGCATGCACGGACGACGCCACCACAAGTGCCAAGAACAGGCCAACGAGTGCAGGCAGGGCGTTGCGCAGGGGCACGCGCCGCATCAACTGGGAATGGATCATTGAAGGCTATGAAGTGATTGCACGCACGCACCCTCGGGCGCGAGTTCCATCCGCAGGCGATGGCGCCAGGCGCGGCTGCGGCGCAGGCTCTTGTTGATCGACCAGGCGAGCGCCAGGCCGACCACGCCACCGACGAGGCCGAACAGGTCGGCTTGCCCCTCCGCGCCGACCACACTGCCGATCGACGCCCCCACCAGCAAGAGCACGGTCGCCAGCCCGTAAACGGCAAGCGCCGCACTGAGCGGCGCCCCATCCGGAATGCTGATCACCACCTTGTCACCCGGCTTCACCGGGACGCTCATCGGCAAGGCAAACACCTTCTCGGGGCTGCCGAACACGTGGCTCACCTGCACCGCGCGGCATCCGCCCGGCTCATCGCACCGCCCGCAACCGCCCGCGCGATCGGACAACTCGAGCCAGGCCAGGTCGTTCTCCACCCGCAGCACGCGGGCACGCGCCTGCATCACTGCGCCACCGGCCGGATGTTGTCGCCGATCAGGCGCACCGCGCGCTCCGGCGCCTCGCCCAGCGTGGTCACCAGATGCCCATCGAGGGTGCGCTTGTAGATGTTGATCGCACCGTTCGAAACCGGTCCGAGCCCGATCGCAGACCCATCGCCCACCGGCTCGATGAACACCGATATCGCCGCAAGCCCGTCGCTGAAGACCATGTGAACCGCTTGCCCACGTTCCGGCCCCAGGGGCCTGCGCATCACCGAGCTGAGACTGTAGCCGGGCAGCGCTTCAGACAGCGCCCAACCCGCATCGCCCGCCGCCATGTCGCTGCCGCGCGCATTGACCACGCGCCAGCCCTCGCCCGGTTCGAAGCGCGACGCCAGCAACTCGGCAGCGACATCCCCGCCGATGCGCACGTCGCTGAAGCTGAACTGCTCGATCAGGCCGCCCTTCTCGTCGACCATCCGCGACTTCAGCAGCAGCCCGCTCTGCATCTCCGCCCACAACGTATGGGCGTAGCGAAGATCGTCCTTGGGTTCGAGCACCAGCGCCTGCGCCTCATACCCGGCGACCCTGCTCACCTCGCCCTTCCGGATCCGGTAGTTCTCGGCCAAGCCGTTCAGCGATGCGGGCAGCCGCGCCGGAAAAGCCCTGCGCCCGCCGGCCTCGTCGATGATGACCGTGCGCTCGTCGGGCAATATGCAGCGCACCTCGTCGCCACGCCGGATGATCTCGCGGGGACTGCCGTCCAGCACTTCGAGCCGCTCATGCTCGCCACTCGCATCGGCACGGTGCGCAATGCGGGACGTCTCGACATGACCGCCCGACTGATAGACAAAGGTGCCGACATAATTGAGTCGTTGCCCCGCGGAGGAAATACGGCCAAGCCAGGACAAGGGATCGGTAGGCAGTTCGGCATGGGCCGGGCCTTGCGCCAGCATGGCGCAAAGCCCCAGCACCGCAGAAAAAAACCTCATCGGTCGTTACCCTGGCGCTGATCCGAAACTGCACGAACGTACTGGACACCGGCTGGTAACGGCCCGCCACGCGACAGCCCCTGATGAGCAAACACATACTCGCGCATCGCAACGTCACTGCCGGGCTGACCGACCGCGCGCACCGAAGTGGTTGCGCTCACAACCTTGACGGTGGGCGTACCCGCGACCAGTTGCGGCGCCGGCGCATCCTGCTTGTAGAGCGTTGCGGCAACCAGCCCGACGGCTGCGACCCCCATCACCGAGGCGGCAATCGGCATCAGCGACTGCCACAGCCGCTGCCGCGTCGCCGATTCCGGCGCCGGACGCGGCGCAAGCACCGTGGGCTCCGCATCCAGATTGGCCATCACGCGCGCCACGAAATCGTTCGAACCCTCACGGTCACCGCGCAACACATCTCCGATCAGGCAGTAGGCTTCCCAGTCCCGCCTCAAGTCCGGGTCGCGCTTCAGGTCGTCGAAGACCGTGCGCGTTGCCTGTTCGTCGAGATCACCGTCGAGCAGCGCCGACACTTTGTCCTTCATGCTTGCCACCTACCAACGTTTGTCCGGGGCCGTATCGAGCAGGGGCCGCAGACGTTCTGCAATCGCTTCGCGCGCACGGAAGATCCGCGAGCGCACCGTGCCAATCGGGCATTCCATGATGTTGGCGATCTCCTCGTAGCTAAGCCCTTCGAGCTCGCGCAACATGATGGCGGTTCTCAGTTCCTCGGGCAGCGCAGCCATCGCTTCATCGACGGTTTCTCCGATCTGTCGCGTCATCATCAGGCGCTCGGGCGTGTTGATGTCACGCAACTGATCGCCGTCTTCGAAAGTCTCCGCCTCTTCCGAATCGAAACTGGTCGAGGTCGGCGCCCTGCGTCCCTGCGCTACGAGGTAGTTCTTCGCCGTGTTGATACCGATACGGTACAACCACGTGTAGAACGCACTGTCTCCGCGGAACGAACCGAGAGCGCGGTAGGCCTTGATGAAGGTCTCCTGCGCCACGTCCTCGACTTCGGCGGAGTCGCGGATCAGCCTGGATAGCAAGCGATTCAGCTTGCGCTGGTACTTGGATACCAGCAGACCGAATGCCTGCTTGTCGCCGCGCTGGACGCGCTCGACGAGTTGCTGATCGATTTCACGATCGCTCATGGGATCTGGGTTCTTCCGGATATTCAAAAATCAAGACACCCGGATTATAAGCGACCGGCCGCGCACACAACTGAAATTGAAGACACTCGAAAGACACGGGCACCTCGAAATAGTTCAGGCGCCGCAATGGTCTTTGCCTGCTTGCGCATGGCCCGTCGCAGATCGCGCGACGTCGTGGACGCCGCCAGTGGCACGCCAGGGCTGACGGAAGCCTTGTCACGACGTGCTATATTCGGCGCGTTCCTTCCGACATGTCAGGGCGACATCTTGCTGAAACAGTACGACGTACTCATTCTTGGCAGCGGCACGGCCGGCCAGTCCATAGCCCTGCGCCTCGCCGACCACCTGCGCGTAGCGCTCGTGACCAAACGCGAGCTCGCCGACAGCGCGAGCAACTGGGCACAAGGCGGCATCGCCGCGGTGCTCGACACCACCGACAGCATCGAAGCCCATCTCCAGGACACCTTCGTCGCCGGCGCCGGCCTCTGCAACCCGGAGTCGACCCGCTTCGTGGTCGAAAACGGCAAGCGCGCCATCGAGTGGCTGATCGACCGCGGGGTCCCTTTCACGCGCGAAGCCGACTCGCAACTCGGCTACCACCTGACGCGCGAAGGCGGACACTCGCACCGGCGCATCATCCACGCTGCCGACGCCACCGGCGCTGCGGTGCAGACAACGCTCGGCGCGCATGTCCGCAATCATCCGAACATCGACGTCTTCGAGCACCACATCGCGGTCGACCTGGTGGTCGGCGACAAGGTCGGCCAGCCCGGCGCCGGATGCCTCGGCGCCTACGTGCTCGACATCAAGGCCGACGAGGTCGTCACCTTCGCCGCGCGCAACACCGTGCTCGCCACCGGCGGCACCGGCAAGGTCTATCTGTACACGACCAACCCCGACGTCGCGACCGGCGACGGCGTAGCCATGGCCTGGCGTGCGGGCTGCCGGGTCGGGAACATGGAATTCATCCAGTTTCACCCGACCTGCCTGTACCACCCGCAGGCGAAGTCCTTCCTGATCTCGGAAGCGGTGCGTGGCGAGGGCGGACTGCTGAAGCTGCCCGACGGCACCCGCTTCATGCCCGAGCACGATCCACGGGAAGAACTGGCGCCGCGCGACGTGGTGGCCCGCGCGATCGATTTCGAGATGAAGAAGCGCGGCATCGATTGCGTATACCTCGACATCAGCCACAAGCCGGCCGACTGGCTGCGCAGCCACTTCCCGAACATCCACGCGCGCTGCCTTGAGCTGGGCATCGACATCACCAGGGAACCGATTCCGGTCGTGCCCGCGGCGCACTACTCCTGCGGCGGCATCGTGACCGACCTGGCCGCGCGCACGGACGTACCCGGCCTTTACTCGGTCGGCGAATCCGCCTTCACCGGCCTGCACGGCGCCAACCGCCTGGCGAGCAACTCGCTGCTCGAATGCCTGGTCTTCGGTGAGGCGGCCGCCGCGGACATCCTCGCCAAGCCCCGCCAGGCGGCGCCGGTGCTGCCGGACTGGGACGAGAGCCGGGTTACCGATGCCGACGAGGAAGTGGTCATCTCGCACAACTGGGCCGAACTGCGCCGGGCGATGTGGGACTACGTCGGCATCGTGCGCACGACCAAGCGCCTGCGCCGCGCGCAACACCGCATCCGGCTGCTTGCGCGTGAGATCCACGAGTTTTATTCGAATTTTCGTGTCAGCAACAACCTGATCGAGCTGCGCAACCTCGTGGTGACCGCCGACCTCATCGTCCGCTGCGCGCTCAAGCGCAAGGAGAGTCGCGGCCTGCATCACTCGCGCGACTATCCCGAAACGCTTGCGCGCGCGCGCGACACCATCCTGCGACCGCCCACCAGGGCCCGAAGCCGTCGCTGACGCGCGCGCCCTGGCATCGCCACCTTGCGGCCATGCCAGGGCGCGCCTTTCAGCCCGCCGAATCCGCGTCGGCGGGAGGCCGATCAGCCCGGTGGCGCAGCCAGGTCCGCAGCAGGCGCCAGTCCTGCCCCTGCACATTGGACGCCACCAGCATCATCGCGGCGGGCGTGCGCAGCACACCGGGCGGGGCGGTCGGCGCCGTCGATGCGGACTCCACGACCGTCAGCCTGAACCAGACTGCCCAATCCAGCATCACCGCGGAGTGCGGACGAACCCGGCAGAGCGCGCCCTGCTCCATGCCCTCGGCCAGCAATTCGACAAGTCCGTCTTCTTCGAGCCACAGACTGCAGCCGCGCTTGAAGCGCTCCGCGCGGAACGCGTTTATCAGCGACAGGCACAACATGATCCACGCCAGCGTGCCAGCGAGCATCCACGCCAGCGAAGCTTCGCCCACCGGGGAGACGAGGCCGAGCCCTGGAATGTGAAAAAGCGCCAGTGCGGCCGCAAAATGCGCGACCAGCACTGACGCCATCATGATCCGCGAAGGCTGCAACCTCAGTTCGAGCGGAAACTCCATGCCGCCGCGGGCAACGGAAGCTCAGACGCGGCGGAAAACCAGCGTGCCGTTGGTGCCGCCGAAACCGAAGTTGTTCTTCATCGCCACGTCGATCTTCATCTCGCGCGCCACGTTCGCGCAGTAATCCAAATCGCACTCCGGATCCTGCTCGAAGATGTTGATCGTGGGCGGAGAGATCTGGTGATGCACGGCGAGCACGCTGAATACCGATTCCACGCCACCCGCGCCACCGAGCAGGTGGCCGGTCATCGACTTGGTGGAATTGACCACCAGCTTGCGCGCGTTGTCCTCACCAAAGGCGAGCTTGATCGCATCGGTTTCGTTCTTGTCGCCCAGCGGGGTCGAGGTACCGTGCGCGTTCAGGTACTGCACCTGGTCCGGGTTGAGGCCGGCGTTCTTGAGCGCGTTGAGCATGCTGCGACGCGGTCCGTCGGTGTCGGGCGCCGTCATGTGGTAGGCGTCGCCACTCATGCCGAAGCCGGAAATTTCGGCATAGATCTTCGCGCCGCGCTTCACCGCATGCTTGTATTCCTCGACCACCATCACGCCCGCGCCTTCGCCCAGCACGAAGCCGTCACGGTCCTTGTCCCACGGACGGCTTGCCGTCGTCGGATCATCGTTGCGGGTGGACAGCGCCTTCGCGGAGGCGAAACCGCCAATGGCGAGATTGGTGACGGTCGATTCGGCACCGCCGCACACCATCACGTCGGCATCGCCGTACTCGATCATGCGCGCGCTCATGCCGATCGTGTGCAGGCCGGTGGTGCAGGCGGTCACGATCGACAGGTTGGGTCCCTTCATGCCGAACATGATCGACAGGTTCCCCGAGATCATGTTGATGATCGTGCCGGGAATGAAGAAGGGCGAAATCTTGCGCGGACCACCGCCGAGAAAATCGTCGTGCGTCTCCTCGATCATCGGCAGGCCGCCGATCCCGGAGCCGATATTGACGCCGATGCGCTCGGCATTGGCTTCGGTGACTTCGATGCCGGAATCGCGGATCGCCTGGATGCCCGCAGCCATGCCGTAGTGGATGAACACATCCATGCGACGCGCTTCTTTCGCCGACAGGTAGGCCGACACGTCGAAGCCCTTGACCTCGCCGGCAATGCGCGACGCGAAGTTACTCGCGTCGAATCGGGTGATCGGACCAATGCCGCTCTTGCCGGCGATCAGGTTTTCCCAAGCCTCGGGAACAGTATTGCCGACCGGCGAAATCACGCCGAGACCGGTGACGACGACTCTACGACGCGACACGGGCAACTCCGTTTAAATCATTGAGAAATTATGCCTGTCCGGCACCCGCAGGAAACCGCGGACACCGGACAGGGAACGCTGGAACAGCGTGGGGGGATGCTTACTTCTTGAGGTGGGCGCTGACGTAGTCGATCGCCTGCTGGACGGTGGTGATCTTCTCGGCCTCTTCGTCCGGAATCTCGCACTCGAATTCTTCTTCCAGCGCCATGACCAGTTCCACGGTGTCCAGCGAATCCGCGCCCAGATCATCGACGAACGAAGACTCGGTCTTGATCTCCGATTCGTTCACGCCAAGTTGCTCAGCGACGATCTTCTTGACGCGCTGTTCGATGTTCTCCATGAACCAACTCCTTCCTGAGGGTAACAGGTGAATGTAAAAAAGCCGACGTATTCTACCAAAACGCCGCGGAACCGCTATCCCGACGCAAATCAGGACATATACATACCGCCGTTCACGTGCAGGGTGGTCCCCGTCACGTAAGCGGCAGCGGGGGATGCGAGGAACGCCACGGCGCCGGCGATTTCTTCCGGACGACCGAGTCGGCCCAGCGCGATGTTACCAAGCAGGGCGTCGCGCGCCGCGTCCGGCAGCGCACGCGTCATGTCGGTGTCGATGAAACCGGGCGCAACGCAGTTGACGGTGATGTTGCGGCTGCCGAGCTCACGCGCCAGCGCACGCGTCATGCCCGCCACGCCCGCCTTGGCAGCGGCGTAGTTGGCCTGGCCCGGGTTGCCCGCGCTTGCCACCACCGAGGTGATGTTGATGATGCGGCCGTTGCGCGCCTTCATCATGCCGCGCATCACCAGCTTGCTCATGCGGAAGACCGCGCGCAGGTTGGTGTCGATGACCGCATCCCACTCCTCGTCCTTCATGCGAATGGCGAGGTTGTCACGGGTGATGCCGGCGTTATTGACCAGGACGCCGATGGCGCCGAAGCGCTTCTCGATCTCGCCGACGAGCGCCTCGCACGCTGCGGTGTCGGTCACGTCGAGCGCCATGCCGGCACCCTTGATGCCGGCCTCGGCGAGTGCCTTGTCGATGTCGGCGGCGCCCGTCTCCGACGTCGCCGTACCGACGACGGTGGCGCCCAGGCGGCCGAGTTCCAGTGCGACGGCGCGGCCGATGCCGCGCGACGCGCCGGTGACCAGTGCGACCTGCCCTTCAAGCGAAATGATCATGTCTTACCTCACTGCCGCAATGGCTTGCTCGAGACTGGCGGCGTCGTGCGCCGAGCCGCCTTCGACGTCCTTGGCGATGCGCTTGCTCATGCCGGCCAGCACCTTGCCCGGACCGCATTCGATGATGTGGCTCATGCCGCGAGCGGCCATCGCCTGCACCAGCTCGATCCAGCGCACCGGCGAGTATGCCTGGCGCACCAAGGCGTCGCGGATCTTCGCCGGCTCATCATAGACGGCAACGTCGACGTTGTTGATGACGGCGATCTCCGGCGTGACGATGCTCACCCCGGCGAGGCGCTCGGCGAGGCGCTCGGCGGCCGGACGCATCAGCGCGCAATGGAAGGGCGCGGACACCGGCAGCAGCACGGCGCGCTTGGCGCCCCTGGCCTTGGCGAGCTCGCTGGCGCGCTCGACCGCGGCCTTGGCGCCGGCGATCACGATCTGGCCGGGGGCGTTCAGGTTGGCCGCCTCGACCACCTCGCCCTGTGCAGCTTCGGCACAGGCCGCGTGCACCGCATCGGGCTCGAGGCCCATCACCGCAGCCATCGCGCCCTCGCCCGCCGGCACGGCTTCCTGCATCGCCTGGGCGCGGAAACGAACCAGCGGCACCGCATCCTTGAACGCCATCGCACCGGCTGCGACCAGGGCAGAATACTCGCCCAGGCTATGCCCTGCGACCATGGCCGGCTTCGGCCCACCGGCGGCCAGCCAGGCGCGCCACGCCGCGACACCCGCGGTCAGCATCAGCGGCTGGGTATTGACGGTGAGCGCCAGGCGCTCGGCAGGGCCGTCGCAGACCATCGCCCACAGGTCTTCACCAAGCGCATCGGAGGCTTCGGCAAAGGTGTCACGGATCACGGCCGATTCGCCGTAGGCGGCCATCATGCCGACCGACTGCGAACCCTGGCCAGGAAAAACCAGCGCAAACGCCATGCTGTTCTCCGGTTGTCAGTTATTGGGAGCTGTACGCTCAGAAATCGATCAGGGCCGCGCCCCAGGTGAAACCGCCGCCGACGCCCTCGATGACGATACGCTGGCCCGGGCGCAGCTTGCCGGTGCGCACCGCTTCGTCGAGCGCGAGCGGAATCGAGGCCGCGGACGTGTTGCCGTGGTGATCGAGCGTGGTGATCACGCGCTCCATCGGCAGGCCGAGGCGCTTGGCCGTGGCCTGGATGATGCGGATATTGGCCTGGTGCGGGATGAGCCAGTCCACGCTGTCGGCGGACGCTCCCGCCTGCGCCAGCACCTCGTGCGCGACGTCGCCGAGCACCTTGACGGCGAACTTGAACACCGCCTGCCCGTCCATGCGCAGGAAGGGGTCGCCGATGACCTGACCGGAAGCCACGCCACCGGGCACGCACAGGATCGGGTGATGGCTGCCGTCGGCATGCAGCGCGGAGGCGAGAATGCCCGGGCGCTCCGAGGCCTCGAGCACCACCGCGCCCGCCCCGTCACCGAACAGGACGCAGGTGCCGCGATCCGACCAGTCGAGAATGCGCGAGAACACCTCGGCGCCGATGACCAGTGCGCGCTTGTGACTGCCCGAAAGGATGAACTTCTCGGCGACCGTCAGCGCATACACGAAACCACTGCACACCGCCTGCACGTCGAAGGCGGGGCCACCGTTGCGGATGCCGAGCTTGGACTGCACGAGCGCCGCCGTGCTGGGAAAGATGTAGTCGGGCGTGGACGTGGCGACGATGATGAGGTCGATGTCGTCGGCCTCGCAGCCCGCCGCCTCGATCGCGCGCTCGGCGGCGACGCGCGCCAGATCGCTGGCACCCACGTCGGCCGCGGCCAGATGGCGGCTGCGGATGCCGGAACGGCTGACGATCCATTCGTCCGAAGTATCGATCCCGCGTGCAACCAGGTCGTCGTTGCTGACCGGGTTGCCCGGAAGACAACTGCCCGTGCCTGCGATCCGTGCGTAGATCATGCCTTTACCTCGTTCATGCTGGCCATGCGTTCGGAAATGCGCTCGATCAGCCGGTTCGACGCCGCCTCGGCTGCACGTGCCAGCGCATTCTCGAAGGCCAGCGCATCGGCCGAGCCGTGGCTCTTGAGGACAACGCCCCGCAGGCCGAGCAGCGGCGCACCGTTGTAAAGCCGGTGATCTACCCGCTTCTTGAATCGCTTCAGAACCGGCAGCGCAACGACCGCCATCAGCTTGGTCAGCAGCGAGCGCTTGAACTCCTCCTTGAGGAACGCACCGATCATCTGCGCGAGCCCCTCGGAGGTCTTGAGCGCCACATTGCCGACGAAACCGTCGCACACGACAACGTCCACCGTGCCTTCGTAAATGTCATTGCCCTCGACATTACCGTAGAAGTTGAGCCCGCTGTTGCGCAGCAACTCACCCGCCTCCTTGACCACGTCGTTGCCCTTGATGACTTCCTCGCCAATGTTGAGCAAGCCCACGGTCGGCCGTTCCTTGTGCTCGATCGCCGCGACCAGCATGGCGCCCATGACGCCGAACTGAAGCAGGTGCTGGGCCGAGCAGTCGACATTGGCGCCGAGATCGAGCACGTAGGTGTGGCCGTGCATCGAAGGCAGGACGGAGGCAATCGCCGGACGCTCGATACCCGGCAAGGTCTTGAGAACGAAGCGCGAGATCGCCATCAGCGCCCCGGTATTGCCGGCCGACACGGCCGCAGCGGCGTCGCCGGCCTTGACCAGGTCGATCGCCACCCGCATCGAAGAATCCTTCTTGGTGCGCATGGCGATTGCGGGCGGATCGTCCATGGCCACGACTTCGCTCGCCTGGCGCAAGCGCAAACGGGGACCGAACTCGGCAAGCGCATTGCCGAGAAAAGGCTGGATCGCCTCCTCGCGCCCCACGAGTACAGCGCTCGCATCGGCATGCGTGCGCAAGAAGGACAGCGTGGCAGGCACGGTCACGGACGGGCCGTGATCGCCACCCATGCAATCGATCGCAATGGTGACACCCATCGGCATCCTGCGTGATTTCTAGTTATCGGGGTCGGAAAAAAAGGCGGCGAAGGCACATTGCGCCTTGCGCCGCCGAGATCTTCTCGGGCTGAGGGATTACTCGCCCTTGGTCTTCAGCACCTTCTTGCCACGGTAAAAACCGTTCGGGCTGATGTGGTGGCGCAGGTGAACTTCACCCGTAGTCGGCTCGACAGCCAGCGCCGGACCGGTAAGGAAGTCGTGCGCACGATGCATGCCACGCTTGGAGGGGGACTTCTTGTTCTGTTGAACGGCCATGAGTAAAGCTCCTAAAACGAATATCGCGCCTATTCCGCGCTGGGACTGCCTCGCAGCGACGCAAGCGCAGCGAAAGGCGATTCTTTGGAAGCCCCGCCTTCCGGCCGGGGCGCCTCACAAACCTGGTGTCGCGGAGCGATCGGCAGCGCAAGAAGAATTTCGTCTTCGAGCAATGCCAATACGTCGAGCTCGCCATCGATCTCGATGGCATCAACCTCGTCGTCTTCCAGCTCATCTTCCGGAATCGGTTGCCCGGATCGCACGGGCTGCAGCAACGTATCGACCCGGAGCGGCCACTCGAGCCCGCCGAGGCAACGCTGGCAACGCAAATCGAGATTACCCTTGACTTGGAGACGGAGACGCGGCTCCACGCCCTGGGCACCCTCGACCATGAAGCCTTCGAACTGCCATTCCAGGATGCTCTCCACCGACGCAAGTGCATCGGACAGACGCAGCAAATCCGCCGCGGAAAGCTTCCCTTCAAGGGAACGGGACTCTGCGGCAAACCGGAATGGGTCCGGGATAACTCTGGACGGGACGCTTTGTTGCGACATAAGCCCAGCATGATATTATTTTTTTGACTTGCATGTAAAGGCTTCAATTGACTTGAAAAGGGACGAGATCGACCGCGTCCGACCGCCCCTTGAAAGACACGCACCGTGTCCGCGCCCGCGTCACTAGCGTCACGACCTTCGCCGCCGCATCATGCGGCTCGCTTCGGACCGAGTTCCAGCTACGCCACCCCCGCCGCCCGCGCCACGTCGACCTCAGGACGCCCGCCCATCCCCATGAAACTCGTTCTCGCCTCGACCTCTGCGTACCGCAAGATGCTGCTCGAACGCCTCCATGTGCCGTTCGACACCGACCGCCCCGAAACCGATGAATCGCCCCTGCCCGGCGAAGCCCCCGCGGCGACCGCCGAGCGCCTGGCGGCTGAAAAGGCACGCGCGGTTGCAGCGCGCTGGCCGGATGCGCTGATCATCGGCAGCGACCAGGTGGCCTACCTGGGCAGCGATGTCTTCGGCAAGCCCGGCACCGAGGCGCGCGCGATCGCGCAGCTTCAGCGCATGCGCGGACAGACGGTGGTGTTCCACACCGCACTGGCGCTGCTCAACACGCGTACCGGCCACCTCCAGGTCGAGGGCGTTCCCACCCAGGTGCGCTTTCGCAACCTGAGCGACGCCGAGATCCGTCGCTACGTCGCCAAGGAACAGCCGCTCGATTGCGCGGGCAGCGCGAAGTCGGAAGGCCTCGGCATCACCCTGCTCGACGCCATGCCGGGCGAAGACCCGACGGCGCTGATCGGACTGCCGCTGATCGCCCTGCCGCGCATGCTGCGCGCCGAAGGGCTGGAGCTGCCGTGAGCGACGCCGCGCCCGACGCCACGCAGCGCGACGCCCGCGGCACGCTCTACCTCATTCCGGTCGCGCTCGGCGAAACCACGCCGTGGTCCGCCTTCCTGCCCACTCAGGCACAGGCGATCGCAGCGGGACTGCGTCGTTTCGTGGTCGAGACCCCGCGTGCCGCCCGCGCGCACCTGAAGCAGCTCGACTACCCGCACCCGCTGCGCGAAACCGACATCCGGGAACTGCCCGCTGACGGCCCCGGCGCAGCGGCCGCGCTCGACGCCCTGCTCGCTCCTGCGATCGCGGGCGAGGACATCGGCCTGATGTCGGACGCTGGCTGCCCCGCAGTGGCCGATCCCGGCGCCCGCCTGGTGGCGAGGGCGCATGCGCTCGGGATTCGCGTCGCGCCGCTGGTCGGTCCGTCGTCGATCCTGCTCGGACTGATGGGCTCCGGGCTCAACGGCCAGAGCTTCGCCTTCCACGGCTACCTGCCGGTGGGCGAAGGCGAACGCGATGCGTCACTGCGCGCCCTCGAGGACGAGTCACGCAAGCTCGGGCGCACGCAGATCTTCATCGAAACGCCCTATCGCAACGAGCGCATGCTCGACGCCCTGCTCAAGCTCCTCAAAGCCGACACCCGGCTGTGCATCGCCTGCGATCTCAACACCGCAGCCGAAACCCTGCTCACCCGCAACGTGCGCGACTGGCGCAAGGCCGCACGCCCAGCCCTGGCCAAACGCCCCACATTGTTCCTGCTGCTGGCCTGACGCCGCGTTCAGGCGTTCTCGAGCAACCAGCGCGCCAGCTCGCGCGGCGCATGCACACAGGCAAGCGGCGCTTCGGCCTCGAGCGCCGCAACCGGGTGCGCGCCGAAGCTCACCGCCAGCCCCGCCGTGCGCGCGTTCTTCGCCATCTGCAGATCGTGCGTGGTGTCGCCGATCATCAAGGTGCGCTCGGGCACCGCGCCGAGCTCATCCATCAGCTCCTCGAGCATCGCCGGATGCGGCTTCGAGAAACACTCGTCCGCGCAGCGCGTGGCGTGAAAATACGCCCCCAGTCCGGAATGACCGAGCGCGCGGTTCAGCCCGAGACGGCTCTTCCCGGTCGCCACCGCGAGCATGTGCCCACGCGCCGCGAGCGCATCGATCATCTCCGTCACACCGTCGAACAGCGTGAGCTCGTGATCCGAAGACAGATAGTGATGGCGGTAACGCTCGACCATGCGCGGATGGGACGCCTCGTCCAGATCGGGCACCGCGTGGCGCAGCGCATCGCCCAGGCCGAGCCCGATGACGTAACGCGCGCGCTCCTCGGGGATCTCGGCCAGGCCGAGGTCGCGGGTCGCGGCCTGCATCGCACGCACGATCGCGCCTGCCGAGTCCATCAGCGTGCCGTCCCAGTCGAAGACGATCAGATCGAAACGCTCAGCCATGTCTTTTCTCCCCGGCGTCGAGCCGGTCGATGAAGGATTGCAGGTCTTCGGGCAGCGCCGACTCGAATGCCAGCGCCTCGCCGGTCAGCGGATGCGCAAAGCGCAGCTGCGCCGCATGCAGGAACATGCGCTTGAGCCCCTCGCCCTCGAGGCGCTTGTTGAGCGCAAAGTCGCCGTACTTGTCGTCGCCGCACAGCGGAAACCCGAGGTGGGTCAGATGCACGCGGATCTGATGCGTGCGCCCGGTCTTCAGTTCCACCTCGAGCAGGCTGTAGTCGCGCCAGCGCTTCACCAGCCGCACGATGCTGTGCGCGGCCTTGCCGTCCTCGCTCACGCGCACGCGGCGCTCACCCTCCGCGGTCAGGTATTTGTGCAGCGCCGCCTTCACATGCTGCAGCGGATTCGACCAGCGCCCCGGCACCAGGGTGAGGTAGCGCTTCTCGACCCTGCCCTCGCGCATCATGTCGTGCAGCGCGGTCAGCGCCGAGCGTTTCTTGGCGACGATCAGCAGGCCCGAGGTCTCACGGTCGAGGCGGTGCGCCAGCTCGAGCATGCGCGCCTCGGGCCGCTGCGCGCGCAGTTGCTCGATCACCCCGTAGCTCACCCCGCTGCCGCCATGCACTGCCTTGCCCGAAGGCTTGTCGATAACCAGCAGCGCGTCGTCCTCGAACACCACCGGCAGCGCCTTGCCCACCGGCGCCGGCGCCGCACGCGTGGGCTCGGCCACGCGGATCGGCGGAATGCGCACCTCGTCGCCTTCCTGCAGGCGATAGGTCTGCTGCACGCGCCCGCCATTGACCCGAACCTCGCCGCTGCGCAGGATGCGATAGACATGGCTCTTGGGCACACCCTTGGCGATGCGCGTCAGGTAGTTGTCGATGCGCTGCCCGGCCGAGGCCTCGTCGATGCGCTCATGCCGGACTGCAATGGCTTTGCCTTCAATGATCGTCATGAAATATACTTCTGCGCGGTTACACCGGTCGCGGCCAGCCAAGTGCGGCAAGTCCAAATGTCCGTCAGGTCGAAACACCTGCTCCGGAGGACACACGCAGACTGCTGGCAAAGAGCCCTGAAGAGCGCTCCCGGCTTGACCGTTGCCCGCCATCCAAGGCCGAAAAGGCGCCGATGGTAACGCAACAGACCACCTTCGACATACCCATCCAGCCTCCGGGTTGGATTTTGACGCGCAAGCCACACACGCAGGATCAAATGCTCCGGCCCGAAGCCCACACGGCACGCCGGGCGGGAGCAAGAGAATTTCGACCAGCCGACCCATCACAGCCCGATAAACCCACCGGATGAAAGCAGCAGCCCTACCCAATCGCTCCTGATCCCGGAAAGCGCGATGGTGCGCGCCGTTCGTCCTGCCCGTGTGTCTTTTCGCGGGAGAACGATCCAAATGAAGCGCATGCTTTTTAATGCGACGCAGGCCGAAGAACTGCGCGTCGCGATCGTGGACGGTCAGAAACTGATCGACCTCGATATCGAATCGGCCGCCAAGGAAGAACGCAAGAGCAACATCTACAAGGCCGTCATCACCCGCATCGAGCCCAGCCTTGAAGCGGCTTTTGTCGACTACGGCGCAGAGCGCCACGGCTTTCTGCCGTTCAAGGAAATCTCGCGTTCCTACTTCCAGCCCGGCGTCGACGCCGGCAAGGCCTCCATCAAGGAAGCGCTGAGGGAAGGCCAGGAGCTCATCGTCCAGGTCGAGAAGGACGAGCGCGGCAACAAGGGTGCTGCGCTCACCACCTACATCTCGCTCGCCGGGCGCTATCTCGTGCTGATGCCCAACAACCCGCGCGGCGGCGGCGTGTCGCGCCGGGTCGAGGGTGACGAGCGCGCCGAACTGCGCGACGCCATGGACCAGCTCGACGTGCCGCAGGGCGTGAGCCTGATCGCGCGCACCGCCGCGATCGGCCGCAGCGCCGAAGAACTGCAGTGGGACCTCAACTACCTGATGCAGCTGTGGACCGCGATCGAAGGTGCGGCCCAGAGCCAGTCCGGCGCGTTCCTGATCTATCAGGAAGGCAGCCTGGTGATCCGCGCGATCCGCGACTACTTCCAGCCCGACATCGGCGAGATCCTGATCGACACCGACGACATCTACGAGCAGGCCACGCAGTTCATGGCCCACGTGATGCCGGGCAACGTCGCCCGCGTGAAGCGCTACAGCGACGACGTGCCGCTGTTCTCGCGTTTCCAGATCGAGCACCAGATCGAGTCGGCCTACTCGCGTCAGGTGACCCTGCCTTCGGGCGGCGCCGTGGTGATCGACCACACCGAGGCGCTGGTGTCGATCGACGTGAACTCGGGCCGCGCCACCAAGGGCTCGGACATCGAGGAGACGGCCTTCCGCACCAACTGCGAGGCGGCCGACGAGATCGCCCGCCAGCTGCGCCTGCGCGACCTCGGTGGCCTGATCGTCATCGACTTCATCGACATGGAAGCCGCGAAGAACCAGCGCGAGGTCGAGAACCGCCTGCGCGACGCGCTGCGCCACGACCGCGCCCGCGTGCAGACCGGCAAGATCAGCCGCTTCGGCCTGCTCGAGCTGTCGCGCCAGCGCCTGCGCCCGGCACTGGCCGAAACCAGCTACATCACCTGCCCGCGCTGCAACGGCACCGGCCACATCCGCAGCACCGAATCGTCCGCGCTGCACATCGTCCGCATCCTCGAAGAAGAGGCGATGAAGGACAACACCGGCGCGGTGCACCTGCAGGTGCCGGTGGACGTCGCCACCTTCCTGCTCAACGAGAAGCGCGTCGACATCGCCCGCATCGAGATGCGCCACAAGGTGCAGCTCATCATCGTGCCGAACCGCCACCTCGAGACGCCGGCGCACGAGATCATCCGCCTGCGCCACGACCAGCTCAACAGCGAGGACATTGCGCTGGCGAGCTACCAGATGGTGCAGAAGCCCGACGAGGAAGACGCCCGCCTGCCGTCCAAGGCCAACGAGCGTCCGGCCCGCCCCGAAGCCGCAGTCAAGGGCATCGCCCCCGCGCAACCCGCGCCGATGGCGGCGCCCGAACCTGCACCCGCTGCTGCACCGGTTGCCCCGGCCCCCAAGGGCCTCTTCGCCCGTATCATGAGCTGGCTCGGCGCCGGCAAGCCCGAAGCCGAACCGACGCCCGCCGCAGTCGTCGAGGAAGCCCCCAGGCGCGAACCGCGCGCCCGCGGCGAGCGCAGTGGCGAAGGCCGTCGTGGCAATGGCAACCGCGGCCGTCGCAGCGAGCGTGGCGACCGTGAAGGCGACACCCCGCAGCCTGCCGGTCGCGGCGCGCGCACGGAACGTGGCGAACGCCCGGAAGGCGGCGACAAGCCCCAGCGTGTGGCTGCCGAGCGCACTGAACGCGCCGAACGTCCCGAACGCGCCGAACGTCCGGACCGAGGCGAGCGCCCCGAGGGCGGACGCGGGCGCGGTCGCAATCAGCGCGGGAATCGCGGCGAGGAAGCGGGCGAGCGCACCGAAAAATTGGTCGGAGAACGCGCTGCGGCCGACGAAGATCTGCTGAAGGCTGGCGTCGTGGCTACGGTCGCTGTCGTCGCAGTCGACGATGCGGGGGCTACCGAGGCGGGTGCCAACGCCGCCGGCGAGAACGCTGGCGAGGAAGGCGCCCCGGCCGAGAAGCGCCGCCGCCGCGGCCGTGGTCGTGGCCGTCGCTCGGGCGAACCCCAGGCGGCTGGCGCGCTCGACACGGAAGCAGGCGAGGCCAGCGAGGACGTGCGCGACGAGGAAAATACCCCCTCGCCCGCCGAAACCCCTGCGCCCGTTCTTGCGGTTCCCGAGCTAAGCACGCCGCAGGAAACGGCGGCGGCATCGGCGCCGGCGGCGGTCGAAACGCCCGCTGATGTCAGCCAGCAGGCCGAGGTAGCACCGCAAGCCGACATGGCTGCAGCCGAGTTGCCGGTCGTCGCTTCTGCGGTACAGGCCGTGGAACCGGTCCCGGCCGAGAACGTCGAGCAGGCGCTCGCACCCGTCCCGGTCGCGACCGCGCCGTCTGCCGCACCCGACGCAGCCGAAACCATGCCCGCACCCGAAGTGGTCGAAACAGCCGAACCGGCAGCGACGACCACCGTGCCGGCTTCGGTCGAGTCGAGCGAACTCGCGGCCACGCAGGTGGTGACCGAAGCCGAGGCGGCGCTTGGCGCCGAACTTGGCGCCGTACCGAGCGCCACGGATGCGATGGCTGCCGCCGAACTCGATGCGCCCGCAGCCGAACAGGCGGCGGAGGCGACGTCAGCACCCGAGCCTGCTCAGGCGGCCGCAGCCACCAACGCCGCGGTCGCCCCCGAAGCCGCGCCGGAACGGGCGCCGAGCGCACCGATCACGCTGCCCACGCAGCAGGGTGACAGCGGACTGATCAAGATCGAAACCGATCCGTCCAAACTCGCGCAGTTCGGTAGCGGTGCCGTCGAGCCGCCGGCGCGCCTCGGCCGCAAGCCCCGCCCCGCACCGGTGATCGTTGAAGAACCGCTGCAGCAGGTCGAGACGCAAAAGTAAGACAGGCGCCTCGCCACGCAAAAAGGCCACCTCTGGACGGGTGGCCTTTTTGTTGGTGGTCGATGGCGGCGTGTTGGTGGTCGATGCCGGCGTTCGTGCGGCCGCCAGAGCGATGACGGATCGATAACGGTCCGCAACATCCCCTGCCCCCCTGCCCCGCCTCCTACCCCCGGGCGGACACCGTCTCCATCAAGCCGCGCACGCCGTGCTCGCACATGTCGAGCACCAGATCGAAGCCGCGTGGCCCACCGTAGTACGGATCCGGCACCTCATCGCCAAACTGCCTGGAGCCGTCGAACTGCATGAACAAGCCCAGCCGCGGGTGATAAACCGGCGGACACAGGCGCCGCATCGTCTCCAGATGCCCGCGATCCATCCCCAGCACCAGGTCGAACTCCTGAAAATCACGCACTTCGAGTTTGCGCGCGCGCAAACCGGACAGATCGTAGCCACGTTGGATGGCGAACTTCTGCGCACGCGGATCGGGCGCCTCGCCGACGTGGTAGCCCTGCGTGCCGGCCGAATCCACCTCGATCCGTTCGCCCAGCCCACCGGTCTCGATGAAGTGTCGCGCCACGCCCTCTGCAGTGGGCGAACGGCAGATGTTCCCTGTGCACACGAACAGGATCCTGGTCATGTCTTTCCCTCCTCGTTTCTTCTTGTTCAAACGCTGCCGTGCTGGTCTGCGCCAAACGCGCGCTGGCGAAGCTTGAACAGCTCGTCGCGCGCTGCAGCGGCCTTCTCGAACTCCAGGTTGCGGGCGTGCTCCTGCATCTCCTTCTCCAGGCGCTTGATCGCCCGCGCCAGCGCCTTCTCGTCCATCACCGCGTAGTCGCTGCCCTTGTCGGCCACGCGTGCGGCGTCGCGCTTGGCGCCATCCGAATCATAGACCCCGTCGATGATGTCCTTGATCCGCTTGGTCACCGACTTCGGCACGATGCCGTTGGCCTCGTTGAACGCGATCTGCTTGGTGCGGCGGCGCTCGGTTTCGCCGATCGCGGCCTTCATCGAATCGGTGATGCGGTCGGCGTAGAGGATGGCGGTGCCGTGGATGTGGCGTGCGGCGCGGCCGATGGTCTGGATCAGCGAACGCGCGGAACGCAGGAAGCCCTCCTTGTCGGCATCGAGGATCGTCACCAGCGAGACCTCGGGAATGTCCAGGCCCTCGCGCAGCAGGTTGATGCCGACCAGCACGTCGAACTCGCCGAGACGCAGGTCGCGGATGATCTCCACCCGTTCCACGGTGTCGATGTCCGAGTGCAGGTAGCGCACGCGGATGCCGTTGTCGGCGAGGTAGTCGGTGAGGTCCTCGGCCATGCGCTTGGTGAGCACGGTGACCAGCACACGTTCATTGACCGCCAGGCGCTTCTTGATCTCGCCGAGCAGATCGTCCACCTGCGTCATCGCCGGACGCACCTCGACCATCGGGTCGATCAGGCCGGTCGGGCGCACCACCTGCTCCACCACCTGGCCCTGGTGCTCCTCCTCGTACTTCGCTGGCGTCGCCGACACGAAGATCGTCTGTGGCATCAGGCGCTCGAACTCGTCGAACTTCAGCGGCCGGTTGTCCAGCGCCGACGGCAGGCGGAAGCCATAGCCGACCAGGTTCTCCTTGCGCGAGCGGTCGCCCTTGTACATGCCACCGACCTGGCCGATGGCTACGTGCGACTCGTCGATGAACATCAGGCCGTCTGCAGGCAGGTAGTCGATCAGCGTCGGCGGCGGCTCGCCCGGGCCGCGCCCCGAGAGATGCCGCGAGTAGTTCTCGATGCCCTTGCAGAAGCCCATCTCGTTCAACATCTCGAGGTCGAAGCGGGTGCGCTGCTCGATGCGCTGCGCCTCCACCAGCTTGCCCTCGCGCTGGAAGGTGGCGATGCGCTCCTTCAGCTCCTCCTTGATCGCCTCGATCGCCTGCAGCACGGTGGCGCGCGGGGTCACGTAGTGGCTCGACGGATACACGGTGAAGCGCGCCAGCTTGTGCTTGAGGTGGCCGGTGAGCGGGTCGAACAGGGTCAGGTGCTCGATCTCGTCGTCGAACATCTCGATGCGCACCGCGAGTTCGGCGTTCTCCGCCGGGAAGACGTCGATGACGTCGCCGCGCACGCGGAAGGTGCCGCGGCGGAAGTCGATGTCGGCGCGGGTGTATTGCATCGCCACCAGGCGCTGGATGAGGTCGCGGTGCGCCATGCGCTCGCCCTCGCGCAGGTGCAGGATCATGGCGTGGTAATCGACCGGGTCGCCGATACCGTAGATGCACGACACCGTCGCCACGATCACCACGTCGCGGCGCTCCATCAGGCTCTTGGTCGCCGACAGGCGCATCTGCTCGATGTGCTCGTTGATCGACGAATCCTTCTCGATGAAGAGGTCGCGCGAGGGCACGTAGGCTTCGGGCTGGTAGTAGTCGTAGTAGCTGACGAAGTACTCGACCGCGTTCTCGGGCAGGAACTCCTTGAACTCGGCGTACAGCTGCGCTGCCAGCGTCTTGTTGGGTGCCAGTACCAAGGCCGGACGGCCCATACGGGCGATGACGTTGGCCATGGTGTAGGTCTTGCCCGAGCCGGTGACGCCGAGGAGCGTCTGGTACATCAGGCCGTCTTCCACCCCCTCGCACAGCAGGCGGATCGCCTCGGGCTGGTCGCCGGCAGGCGGAAAGGGCTGGTGCAGGCGGAAGGGGCTGCCCTCGAAGCTCAGCACCGTCGCACGCTCGGCTCCTTGTTGCGGCGCATCACCTGCAGCGCTATTGCCTTGACTCGTCATGCTAAAATTCCCACTCCATTCCGGTGCATCGCCACACGGCGGCACCGGACGAAAACGCCGATTATTTCCCAAATCGCGTGACAAGGCACGGTGCATCGCCGTTCCGGATTCACGCCTGTGCTGCTGTCCTACTGGAACAACTGGAGTCCTCATGTCCGCTTCGATCTTCGCCGCCGTCGAGATGGCGCCCCGTGACCCGATCCTTGGCCTTAACGAGGCCTTCGCCGCCGACGCCCGCGCCGAAAAGGTCAACCTCGGCGTCGGCGTGTACTACGACGACAACGGCAAGATCCCGCTGCTCGGCGCCGTGCGCGCCGCCGAGAAGGCCCGCCTCGAGGCCATGCCGCCGCGCGGCTACCAGCCGATCGAAGGCCCCGCCGCCTACAACAACGCGGTGCAGGGCCTGCTCTTCGGCAAGGACTCGCAGCTCGCCACCAGTGGCCAGACCGTCACCATCCAGGCCCTCGGCGGCACCGGTGCGCTCAAGGTCGGCGCCGACTACCTCAAGCGCCTGCTGCCCGGCGCCACCGTCTTCATCTCCGACCCGAGCTGGGAGAACCACCGCGCGCTGTTCGAATCCGCCGGCTTCCCGGTCGAGAACTACCCGTACTACGACGCTGCCACCCGCGGCGTGAACTTCGCCGGCATGAAGGCCAAGCTCGACAGCCTGCAGCCCGGCTCGATCATCGTGCTGCACGCCTGCTGCCACAACCCCACCGGCGCCGACCTGTCCGATTCGCAGTGGGACGACGTGGTCGCCGTGTGCCGCGAGCGCGGCCTCATCCCCTTCCTCGACATGGCCTACCAGGGCTTCGCCGACGGCATCGAGCCCGACGCCGTCGCCGTGCGCGCCTTCTCGGCCAGCGGCCTGCAGTTCTTCGTCTCGAGCTCGTTCTCGAAGAGCTTCTCGCTCTACGGCGAGCGCGTCGGCGCGCTGTCCATCGTTACCGCCAGCAAGGAAGAAGCCGGCCGCGTGCTGTCGCAGGTCAAGCGCGTGATCCGCACCAACTACTCCAACCCGCCGATCCACGGCGGTGCCATCGTCGCCGCGGTGCTGTCCTCGACCGAACTGCGCCAGATGTGGGAAGACGAGCTCGGCGGCATGCGCGAGCGCATCCGCGCCATGCGCACCGGTCTGGTCGAGCAGTTGAAGGCCGAGGGCGTGGCGCAGGACTTCTCGTTCGTGATCAAGCAGCGCGGCATGTTCTCCTACACCGGCCTCACCGCCGCACAGGTCGAGAAGCTCAAGGCCGACTTCGGCATCTACGCCGTGTCGACCGGCCGCATCTGCCTGGCCGCGCTCAACTCGAAGAACATCGGCTACGTCGCCAAGGCGATCGCGCAGGTGGTCAAGGGCTGATTGTTCTCCCGCGTCGAGGCGGAAGCGGCTGACTCAAGAAATTGCCGCCTTCGCCTTGACGCAAGCGCGCGCGCTGCCTAGAATGCGCGCCTCTGTTCCCCGATAGCTCAGTCGGTAGAGCGCCGGACTGTTAATCCGTAGGTCCCTGGTTCGAGCCCAGGTCGGGGAGCCAAGTTTCAGGACTTGGTGTTTCTCAAAGGAACAGCAAGTTGCAGCAAAGGTTGCGAAAAGAGTAAATCCTCGATAGCTCAGTCGGTAGAGCGCCGGACTGTTAATCCGTAGGTCCCTGGTTCGAGCCCAGGTCGAGGAGCCAGCATCACCAAGCAAGAAAGCCAGTCCTCCCGGACTGGCTTTCTTGCTTTCTGCTCCAACGCCTGTTTGCTTCATGTCTTGGGCGTGAGCTTGCCAGCAAACGACTGCACCGCGATCTTGCCGTCCCGCACGAAGAACGTGTCCGTTCCGAGTTCATAGACGTTATCGGCAGTCTCGGCCGTCCACAGGATGTAGGCGTAGTCACCTTCCACGAAGCGCTGCGTCATCCTGAAAGTGGCGCCTGGTTTGCCAAACTCGGCAAGCATCGCCGTGAACAGGGATCGGATCGCCTCCCGCCCTCGAAGCGGCCCGTCCGCGGTGAATAGCACGGCATCCGGCGCATAGTCGGACAGAATCCCCTCGAGATCGCCCTCGCCGAAATACTTCAGGTGATTGTCCAGCACCGCTGTCATCGATCTCATGTCGTTCTCCTTTCTTCCTGTTGCTGCGAATGTGCAAGCTCCGCTGCGGCCAGGGCGCCGATCAGGCATCCCCTCTCAGCGCCGACCTCGGTCGAGCTGCGGTAGTGAATCCCTTCGGGGACCCGTGCGTCGGCGACCTCGCGGACGACTTCATCCACGCTCGTCCAGCGCCGAACCTCGCCCCCCGCGGTTGAACTGACCGTCGCAAGTGCGGGTGTCGGGCCGGCACCCATCTCGGCTCTCGGCACCGTACCCACCGCAGCGGCAAGGATGGTGTGGGCATTTGGCATCGAAGACGCTGATCATCGCGTCGTCCATCACCTGCAACACGGCCGCGAACAGGCGTGCGTTCTGCCTTACGTCGCGATTCGGCGCCTGGGCCATCGAATTCACGAGCCGATAGTAGATCGACGCCAGAAAGCGCTCACAGAAGCGCGCGACCTCGGTCTGCTCGGCGCCGCGACGGGCGCCCGCCTTTGCGACTTAGGCCCTGACCTCATTGTAGTCGCGCGTCCATGCTTCGCTGTCGAGCGCCGGGGGTGGACCAGGACGAAACTGCGCCCGGCTCGTCATCCGTAAGGGCGTGCGTGCCTTCCACGGCAAGGCGGCCGGTGCCGAGGTGGGGACGTAGGCGCCTACGCTGGCGTGCGGGCGATAGACCTCGGCCGCCGTGGATGGACCACGCGCCGCCAGAGCCCGCTAGAATCGTCAGCCATGTGCGACAAGCAAGCGCCGCGGGAGGCATCCATGAAACCCAGCCGGATCAAGCGTCCTTCCCTACCGCTCCTGGCCTGCCTTGCCATGCTGGCCGGATGTTCCACCGCGCGAATGGATAGCCAGTGGATCGACAGGAGCTTCCATGACGGCCTTGCCGCCGGCACCCGCGTGTTCGTCTCGTGCGAGACCACCGACGACAGCCTGCGCCGGCTTTGCGAGGACGCCTGGGCGGAGAGCATGCGCGCTGAGGGCATCACGGTGGTCAGGAGCTACGCGCCGGGCGGCGTGCCCGGCGATGCCGTCGGCAACGCCGAACGGATCGAGCGCGCAGCACGCGCCACCGGTTCGAGCGCGACGATCCGCATGAAACTCGCGGTGAGCAGCTATTCGGTGTTCCAGCCTGGCCCGCAGGTGGGGTTCGGTATCGGCGGCGGCAGTGGCGGCGGGGGCTTCAGCTTCGGCGGCATCGGCGTCGCGCTGCCGATCGGCAGCGGCGGTGCGAGCCCACGGCAGGAGATGGCCTCGAGCACCACGCTGACCGACCTCGGTCGCGGCACGGTGGTATGGTCGGGCGGCGCACGCACGCAGGTCGATGGCGATGCGGGCGCGCAGGTGTCGGCGCTGACCCGGGTGACCGTCGAAGCGATGAAGAAGGCAGGCGTCATACGGTGAGCGATCGCTCGCTCCGCTCGCGCACACCGGGCGCCCCTTTCCCGCAAGCGCTCGCCCACGCGAACGAGCACGCCCCCCCAACCCGCATTGCCCCATGAACGTTGGAAGTTTCGCGATCATGAGCCTGCGTGCCGCCCTGTTGACCATCGTCCTCGCCGCCCTCGTCGCCTCGGCTGTTTCCCCTTACGACCGCGGCGTGTGGTGGGCCGAAGTGATGCCGGTCTTGATCGCCGCGCCAATCCTGGTCGCCAGCGCGCGACGCTTTCCGCTCACCCCGCTCACCTACGGCCTGGTCGCCTTCTTCTCGCTGATCCTGATCCTCGGCGGCGCCTACACCTATGCGCGTGTGCCGATCGGCTTCGTGGTGCAGGACTGGTTCGATCTCGCGCGCAACCCCTACGACCGCTTCGGCCATTTCTTCCAGGGCGTGACACCGGCCATCCTCGGCCGCGAGCTCATTCTGCGCACCTCGCCGCTGCGCCCGGGCAAGTGGCTGTTCTCCCTCGTCACGCTGAGCTGCCTTGGAATCAGCGCGCTCTACGAACTCGTCGAATGGGCGGCGGCCGAGCTGTGGGCGGGTGGCGCAGTGGAGTTCGTCGGCATGCAGGGCGACGTCTGGGACGCGCAGGCCGACATGCTGATGGCGGTGATGGGGGCGATGCTGGCGCAGTGGCTGCTCGGCGGGACGCATGACCGCCAGCTTGCACGGCTTGCGGGCGTGAAGGTCGTGCAGTAAGGCGCGTGCGACCCACCGTGTTGGCGCCGCAGCCAGGTGTGGCGCAGCAGGCCTTGCACCCGAGCGGGCCTGCAGCCGGGCTCCGGCCAGCCTGACCTCGCAGCCGGACGCATCGCTGCAACCTTGGCGCACCAAGGGCGCGCCGGAACGTGCAGCCCATGTGCGCGGACTGCCGCGATACAAAGCCGCAACATTCGCGCGCCATTGCGAAATCCGGCGAATACCCGCCCTTCCTAGGATCGGCTCCGTGATCCCGCCACCCCACGGAGCCTGCCATGCACACCCGCCGTCCACTTCCCCCGCTCGCCATCGCCCTTGCCGCGGCGGCGCTGATGGCGATCACGATGGGCTCGCGCTCGTCCTTCGGCCTCTTCGTCGCGCCCCTGAATGCAGCTACCGGACTGGGCCTGGTCACCATCAGTTTCGCAGTGGCCGTGAACCAGTTGTTGTGGGGCCTGGCCCAGCCCTTCGTCGGCTTGGTCGCCGAGCGTCATGGCAGTGCCCGCGTAATCGCCGCGGGCGGACTCGGCCTGGCCATGGGCAGCGCCCTGCTACCCTTCATCGGCAGCGCCGCCGAGCTGGTGCTGGCCCTGACGCTGCTGGCCTTCGCTGGCGCCGCAGCAGGCAGCAACGGCCTGCTGCTCGGCGAGGTCAGCCGCCGGGTGAGCCCCGAGCGGCGCGGCCTGGCGTTGGGCATCGTCAGCGCCGGCGGCTCGGCCGGGCAGCTGCTGCTCGGGCCGACCAGCCAGGGCATGATCACGTCCGCCGGCTGGCAGTCGGCGATGCTCGGTCTCGCCGCGCTCGCCCTGCTTGCGCTGCCGCTCGCGCTGATGTTCAGGACCCCGGCACGGGCGCCCGCGGCAGTGGGCGAGGAGTCACCCTCTGTCCCCGTACGTGCAGCGCTGACCTGCCCCGCGTTCTGGTTCGTCACCGGCGGCTTCTTCGTATGCGGCTTCCACGTCTCCTTCCTGATCTCGCACATGCCGGGCGTGATCGCCGACTGCGGCCTGCCGGCAGGCCTGGCGGGGTGGTGGATCGCCGTCGTCGGGCTGTGCAACATCATCGGCAGTCTGCTCGCCGGCGCCGCCATCCGCCGCGGATCGATGCGGCGCGCGCTGATGCTGCTGTATGCGCTGCGGGCGCTCGGCGTCATCACCTTCCTGGCGCTGCCGAAGACCGGCTGGGTGATGCTCGGCTTCGCCGCGTGGATGGGTCTCACCTACATGGCCACGCTGCCGCCGACGGTCGGCCTGGTCGGCAAGCTGTTCGGCCTGCGCCACCTGGCGACGCTCGTCGGCGTGGTGATGCTGGTGCATCAGATCGGCGCCTTTCTCGGCGTGTGGCTGGGCGGCATCGTGTTGACCATCACCGGCAGCTATGACTGGATGTGGCACGCGGACATCGTGCTTGCGCTGCTCGCGGTGGCGATCCACCTGCCGCTGGTCGAACGGCCGGTGGCACCTGCCGCCCCACCGTTCGCCCGGGGGCGCGACCTCAGGCCGGCAGGTGCGGGCTGAGGGCTTGCGCCAGTGCGGCATACAAGCTTGCCGGTTCGACCGGTTTGGGCAGCACGGCAAGCACGCCGGCAGCACGCAGCACCCCGCCGCCGACGCCGCCCGCATAGCCCGAGAACAGCAGCACCGGCGTCGCCGGCGACAGGCGCCGGATCTCCCTGGCAAGCTCCAGCCCAGTCAGGTGCGGCATGGTCAGGTCGGTAAGCACGACGTCGAAGGCGGCGGGATCGGCAGCAAACAAGGCCTGCGCTTCCCGACCGTCGGCAGCAGACGCGACCGTGAGCCCCCAGCCCTCGAGCAGTTCACGCAGGAAGGCGCGCACCATCTCCTCGTCGTCAACGAGCAGGACGCGACCCTCCAGCCGCGCGGGGAGGCGCGCTGCGCCCCGCGCCTGGCGGTGCTCGAGCTGCCCCTCCGGCGGCAGCATCGGCAGCAGTACGCAAAAGCGCGTGCCGCATCCGGGCGCGGTGTCGATCAGGATGTGTCCGCCATGTTCGTGCACGATGCCATGCACGGTGGCCAGCCCCATGCCGCTGCCCTTGCCCACAGGCTTGGTGCTGAAGAAGGGCTCGAACATGCGCTCCAGTGTCTCCGGCGCGATTCCCGGTCCATCGTCGGCCACCACCAGCGCGACATGGCCGTGGGGGTCCAGCGAATCACGACAGGACGCACACACTGCCTCGCCCGGCGGCGCCGGTTCGATGCCGATGCGGATCCGACCATGGCCGTCCACCGCATCGCGCGCGTTGATGCACAGGTTCATCAGCACCTGTTCGAGTTGCACCGGGTCGGCCATCACGCTGGCCTCGATCGCCGGCGGCGACACCTCGAACGCCACCGTCTTCGGCAGCATCGGCGCGAGAAAATGCGCAAGCTCCTCGACCAGCGGCTGTAACTGGAGCGGGCGCGGCGTACCGCGCTGGCCGCGGCTGAAGGTGAGCAACTGGCGGATCAGGTCGCGCGCGCGCCGCGCCGACAGGCGGGCCTGCTCCAGATATCGCCCGAGGCGGACATCGCCGAGTTCGGCCTGGCGGTCCTCGGCGAGCGCGAGGTAGCCGTTGATGCTGGTCAGGATGTTGTTGAAGTCGTGCGCAATGCCGCCGGCCAGGTGGCCGATCGCCTCCATCTTCTGCGCCTGGCGCAGTTGCGCCTCGAGGCGGGCGCTCTCCTCGGCGGCACGCTTGGCCGCCGTGATGTCGCGCAGGTAGCCCACGAAGAGGCGCCCCGCGCTGCCTTCGGCGACCGCGATCGCCAGTTCGGCCGGAAACTCGCTGCCGTCGGCGCGCGCGGCCACGACCTCGACCCGGCGGCCGATGAAGGGCCCTTCGCCGGTGGCGAGAAAGCGCTCCATACCCGCCTGGTGGGCATCACGAAAACGCGGCGGGATCAGGGTTTCGGCAAGGCTGCGGCCGATCACTGCCGCACTGCGATGTCCGAAGCAGGCCTCGGCGGCAGGATTGAAACCGCGGATCAGGCCGTCCTGGTCCATCGTGATGATGCAGTCCAGCGCCGCCTCCACGGTGGCGCGGTAGCAGGCCTCCGACGCGCGCAGCGCGCCGTCCATGCGATCGCGCTCGAGCTCGGCGGCGGCACGCACGGCGAAGATCTTCATCACCGATTCGACGAACCCAGGGTCGGCGATCGGACGCCGCGACACTGCCGCGATCAGGCCCAGCGGCTCGCCGCGGGTGTCGGCGAGGGGATAGCCGGCATAGCTCTCCATGCCGAGACGGGCGAAATCGGCGTCGAGCGGAAAGGCCTGCGGCAGGCCCTGCGGGTAGATGCGGAACTGCTGACCGATCACCGTCTCGCACGGCGTGCCGCGCAGGTCGTAGTCGAAGTTCTCGGCGAGTTCGCCATCGCGCCACAGCGCGAGCACGCGCATGCAGTGGGCGCGCTCCGAGTCGCGCACCGCTATGAAGATCCAGTCGCTGCCGATGATCGTCGCCAGATACCGCGCCAGGGCCTGAAAGATGCTGCTGCCGCCGGCACCGGACACCGCCAGCGAGGCGCCCTGGAGCGCCTCCTCCACCCGCTTGCGCGCGGTGATGTCGGTGGCGATGCCGCACACCGCATAGGGCGAGCCGGATGCATCGAGCAGCGGAAACTTGTCCACCAGGTAGGTACGCAGCCGGCCGCCGAACACCACCTGCTCCTCGAAGGTGAGGGTCTGCTTCGACTGCTCCACCTGCCCGTCGTTGGCGCGCAGGCGGGCGGCCACCTCGACGGGCATCACGTCCACGTCGGAGCGGCCGATCACCTGCTCGGGCAGCTTCCCCACGAGACGGCAGAACTCCCGATTCACGAACAGGTAACGACCGTGGAGATCCTTCCAGAACACCACCGCCTTGCTTTCGTCGAGGACCTGGCGCAGGCGCAGTTCGGAAGCCCGCAGTGAGCGCTCGGCCTGCAGCAGGCGGCCGGCGGCCGCATCGGCGCCGTCGATCGCACCCGCCCCACCCGCCATGGGCCGTACCTGCCGCTTGTGTCGCATGCGGAAGTTCGCGCTGCGTCTTTCCTTGCGCTTCATGGCCTGTCCCGTCAGATGGATTGTTCCTTCCAATGTAGCCGGCGGCGGCAATCCGTCACCTGTGGTTACCACAGGGTTACCAGGGAAACACGTCGGTTACACGCACAGGCAGCGCAAGGCCGCTCACGCCGGCACATACATGTAGCCGGCACTGCGCACGGTGCGGATCAGGCGGGGACGTTCCGGGTCGGGTTCGATCTTGCGCCGCAGGCGGGCGATGCGGATGTCGATCGAGCGGTCGAAGGGCTCCCACTCGCGATTGCGGGTGAGCGTCAGCAACTGGTCGCGCGACAGCACCTGATTGGGGCGCTCGACGAAGGTCTTCAGCAGCTCGAACTCCATCGCGGTGAGCATCAGCTCCTCGCCCCCCGCATCGAACAGGCGGTGGGCGCGCAAGTCGAGCCTGCATTCGCCGATCGCCACCATCGCCTCTCGAGGCGGCATACCCGCAGCCGACGGGGTCGCCGCCTCAACCCCGCCCGCGCCCGCCGCCGCGGGCGCCAGGCGACGCATCACGCTCTTGATGCGGGCCAGCAGTTCGCGCGGCTCGAAGGGCTTGGCGACGTAGTCGTCCGCGCCCATTTCCAGCCCCACCACCCGATCCACCACCTCGCCGGCACCGGTCACGATCAGCACGCCCACCGCATGATGCTGGCGCAGATAACGCAGCAGCGTCAGGCCGTCCTCGCCTGGCAGGCGCAGGTCCAGCAGCACGACGTCGGGCACGGTGTGCGCCAGGGCTTCGATCATCGCGGCCCCGCAGTCCGCGCTCGCCACCTCCAGTCCATGCGTCGACAGGTACTCCGAAAGCATCGCCCTGACAGCAGGATCGTCGTCCACCAGCAGGACGCGGCCGATTGCATCCATGTCCGATTCCTCCTCGCTCGGGCCGCAGCGCCATTTCCAGTGTGGACGCCGTGCCGCCCCCCCGATCAAGGCGCGTTTCCCGTCCCCGCCAGCGCAACGCCGCTCCCCAACAGCCCGATTACAAAGCGATACCAGGACGCACCGTTGCGAAAGAAGCGGGATACCGACGCTCCCTAGCATGCAGCCATCGACGACCGGACACGGCTTCCCGGCCAGCAGTCGCCGAGACTCATCGCCCCATCAGGAGACTGGACCATGAAGACCCTCACCGCCCCCGACGCGACGACCCAGCTGCCGGGCAAGCCCGCCCGCCGCGCGTTCAACGCCATCCTCGAGCTCGCTGCCGGCGGAGCGGCGCTTCCTGTCGCAGATCCAGGGCCGCTCCTACGCCAACATCTTCGGCCTGGTGGAGCGCTTCATCAGTGCTCAGGTGCTCGATGTGAGCCGCGACCACTGGTTCGGCGACCAGGTCGCCCTGGAAGCCCTGGTGCGCTTCACCGACGAGGAGATCAAGCACCAGGAGATGTTCCGCCGCCTCGAGCACATGGCCGCGGCGGGCATGCCCGATGGCTACGTCTTCGTGCCCGATCCGAACGAGGTCGCGCGTGCCGTGCTGTCGGCGTCGAGGTGGGCAGTGCTCGGTCTGATCTGCCACATCGAGATCTTCGTGCTGCTGCACTACCACAGCAGCATCGAGCCCGACGACAACCTGTCCGAGCTGTGGAAGGACGTCTTCCTGCACCACGCCCGCGAAGAGTCGCAGCACGCCATCCTCGACGAGCTCGAATGGGTGCGCGAGGATGCGCGCCTGAGCGCAGCGGAACGCGACCGCGCCGTCGATGACCTGATCGCCCTGGTTGGCGCGGTCGACGGCATCCTGCAGGCTCAGGCCAGGGCGGACGCCGACTACTTCCTAGGTGCCAATGGTCGCAGCCTGAGCGCCGAGGAGGCGGCCCAGGCTCACGCCACCGTGCTGCGCGCCTACCGCTGGCAGTACATCGTGTCGGGCGTAGAGGGCGAGCGCTTCCAGGCCGTGCTCGGCGGCCTGATCGACGCGGCGCAGCTCCAGCGCATCGCCAGCGCACTCGGACCGATCACCGAGGACGTGAACAGGGTCGTGCATTGATCGGAATCCCCCGCCGGCCGGCGGTCACGCGAGGGCGCACGGGGCTCGGCCCGGTGCGCCCTCGCGTTCTTGTCGAGTGCGGCGCGACGCCTGTCGCGGCACGAAAAAGGCGCGCACTGGTCCACTACTTGGGCGTGCCCGCGGCTGGGCACGCTGGCACAGACAAGGAGAACCGAAACCAAGGAGACGATCATGCATGTGCATAACCTTCCCAAGATGCTCTACTCGTACACGGAAGGCTGGTCCGACCTGATCAGCGTCCATCCGTCGGTGACGAAGATGTTCACGATGTTCGTGATGCCGATGTCGCTGGTCCCGCCGGCCATGTTCCTGTATTCGATGTACGTCACGCCCGGCGCCATCTTCCCCGCTGCGGTACCCCAGATCACCGGCTTCGAGGCCGTCCTGTTCTTCGTCTGCTTCTACGCCGCCCAGTTGGTGATGGTGCCGCTGATGGCCTCGATCATCCAGCAGCTCGGCGAGGTCGCGAATGCGCGCCCGGACTATCACGACGCCTTCATGCTGGCCGCGGTCGCACCGGCACCGCTGTGGCTGTGCGCGCTGGTGCTGTTCGTGCCGTCGGCCTGGTTCGCCGTCGCGGCGATGGCGGTGGCCTGGGTGGCGTCGGCGGCGCTGATCTATCACGGCATCGAACCGCTGTTCAAGCTCGAGGACCACTCGCGCTCGCGGCTGCTGGGCACTTTCGTGCTCACCACCGGCGTCGTCGCCTGGCTCGCGCTGATGGTGGTGCTCGCCCTGCTGCTGAGCATGATCGTCGGCCTGCGCTGAAACCGCCGCCTGCGGCGCCCGCCGCGGCGGGCGGGCGCTTGCCTAAACCCCGTGCCGCCGCCGATGCTGCCGTGCGCCGGCCGAGCCTTCGGCATCCGAATAGGCATGCCGCGCCGCGGTCATCTCGGCCAGCACGGTGGCGACCTTGTGGTTGAGCGTGCCCTTCGGGATCACGCCCTTGGCATCCGGTTCGCCGGCTTCGACGCCGGTCAGCACCGTCAAGGCCTCATCGACCGTCTTGACCGCGTGAATATGGAAGCGCCCCTCGGCCGCCGCCTGCACCACGTCCTCACGCAGCATCAGGTGACGCACGCTGGCCGCGGGAATCACCACGGCGTGCGAGCCGTCCAGCCCGCGCGCGCTGCACAGGTCGAAGAAGCCCTCGATCTTCTCGTTCACGCCGCCGATCACCTGCACCTCGCCGAACTGGTTCACCGAGCCGGTGATGGCGAAGCGCTGCTGGATCGGAATCTGCGTCAGCGCCGACAGCAGCGCACACAATTCGGCGAGCGAAGCCGAGTCGCCCTCGACCGGCGCGTACGACTGCTCGAACACCAGGCTCGCCGACAGCGACATCGGCTGGTGGCGTGCATAGCGTGCGGCAAGGAAGGCGGACAGGATCAGCACGCCCTTGGAGTGGATGGCGCCGCCGAGCTCGGTCTCGCGCTCGATGTCTACCACGTCGCCCTCGCCCATGCGTACGGTCGCGGTGATGCGCACCGGATGGCCGAAGCGCTCGCCGGCGAGCTCGATCACCACCAGGCCGTTGATCTGGCCCGCGCGCTCGCCGTCGGTGGAAATCAGCGTGGTGCCGTCGAGGATCGACTCGCGCACTCGCGTCGGATAGCGGTTGCCACGCCGCTCACGCGCGGCCAGCGCGTCCTCGACCTCGACCCGACCGGTGGTGAGCAGGCCCTTCTGGCGGGCGTGGAAGTCGGCCTCGCGCATCAGGTCGGACAGCGCGCGCGTGTTCAACGACAGGCGGCCGGAGTCCTCGGCGAGCCGTGAAGCCTCTTCCACCAGGCGGGCAACGCCACTGCGGTGCACCGGCAGCAGCTTGGCGCCGCGCGCGAGCAGCGCCATCAGGCGGGCGTATTCGCATTCGTTTTCGGGCGTGCGCAGGATGTCGTCATTGAAGTCGGCCGCCACCTTGAACAGGTCGGCGAACTCGGGATCGTGCTCCATCAGCAGGTAATACACATCGCGATCGCCGATCAGCACCACCTTGAGCGCGCTCGCCACCGCCTCGGGCTCCAGCGTCAGCGCCCCGCTCCAGCCCTGCGCCTCGGCGGGCGGCTCGATGCGGATCTCGCCCGCGCGCAGGCAGCGCTTGAGACCCTCCCAGGCGAAGGGCTGCGACAGCAGGCGCTCGGCGTCGAGCACCAGGTAGCCGCCGTTGGCACGGTGCAAGGCACCGGCGCGGATCAGGTTGAAGTGGCTGACCTGGTTGCCCTGCTGCACGATGTGCTCGATGCGGCCGATGAGGTTGCCGTAGCCGGGGTTGTTCTCGAACACCACCGGCGCGCCCCGCGAGGCGGAATGATCCACCAGGAGCTTGACCTGGTAGCGGTGGTAGCGCGTGTTCTCCTCGGGCTCGGGCGCTTCCTCGTCGTCCTCGTCGAGCATCGTGCCCTTGATCGCGCTGTCGAGCACGTCGTGCTGCACCGCGTCCAGGAACACCAGCACCTCGGGCAGATCGGCATGCGCCTCGCGCACCTCGCGCAGCAGGTGGGACACGGCCGGGTCGAGCACCTCGTGCTCGGCACGTTCGATCGACTCGCGTACCGCCTTGCGCCAGCCGGGAAAGTCGTTGAGCAGATCCTCGAGCTTGTTGCTCCACGCGGTGATGCGGGCCTCGATATCGTGGCGCTCGTCCTCGGGCAGCGCCTCGAAGGCCTCGGGCGACAGCACGTCATCGCCGCGCGTCGGCGCAAAGACGAAGCCCTCGGGGGTCTGCAGCAGGGAGATGCCATCCGCGCCGCAGGCCTG
>JAANMY010000574.1_pt1 | contig 50937 bp, 37 predicted proteins | sample 7279691 | NCBI WGS metagenome assembly JAANMY01 (sample SAMN14094543, study PRJNA606508) | bioreactor metagenome | isolation source: A lab-scale SPAN reactor treating ammonium-rich wastewater day 388 | place: Ireland: Galway | collected 2018-02-07 | reverse complement strand
GTTTGTGGCCGCCGTTGTGGCCGTTCTGGCCATTCCAATCATAGCCCCCGCCGTCCAGGATGAAGCCGCGGTATTCTTGCAACACGGTCAGGCTGTCGCCGGGCGTGACTTTGGCGGGCAGGTTGCGGCCGCCGTCGGTGTTGACGTTCGGATCATCCCCGCTGTCCGCATCGGCGTATTCATCGTCTTGATTGTTGGCGCCATTGAATAGAGCGGTGTAGGGGGCGCCGATGTTCTTGGCGTACTGGTCGTTCCACTCCTTTACCTTCTGCTCTTCCCACCGGTCAGCTACGCGGTCGCCTTCGTCATCCCGAGCGATTGTCAGCAAGCGTGTGTAGACAATATGGATGTCCCAGTAAACATTGACCTTGATCATGGTGAACCCACCGTAATCCTTGCCATATAGCGGCATCCAGCTCTTGAATCCGGACCAAAATTGAAGGGAGCTGTTATCCCAGGCTTCCTGGAGAGAGCGCGACACTGTGTTGATGTAGGCCCCAAACGAGAAATCCAGGTCTGTGGGCCCTGTGACTGGCACGCCATTCACCAGGGGAGCCGTGATATTGCCCGCATAGCCATCGTACTGCGTCGTGGACAGAATTTGAAACCGGGTTTGCATGAAATCGATGTTGGATTGGGACCCAATGCCATGCAGCACGAGGTTCATATCTTGCCGGTGAAAGACGTGGTCATTGAACGGCCCCGAAGAAAGCACCCTTTCAAACTCCCCTTGGGGGTTTTTCCTGTAGCCGGGCAGGTAATTGCCAATGCCGTCCCGATGCGTCTGGACGTTGTGATCCATGTTGTCCAGGGCGGCATCATTGGTGACATCCAGGTTGAATTGCACGACCGTCAGCACGAATGCATCCGATCCCACGATCATGCCATTCGACGCGACGTCAACCTGAACCAGGACATCGCGCGGCGCATCACTGCGTTTGATGCCTTCGATGGTGATGAAGAAGGTATGGGGCAAAGGCAAAATCGGCTCGTTCCAATCGCCCCATTGCACGGGATCGGTCCCGTTCCAGATCTTGACTTTTTCCGTGTCGAACATGGCCCGCCACTGCCAGCCGGGCAGCAGATTCACCGTGACGCCGACGCTCATGAGATCGGGATCGTTGGCGTTGATCCGATGGCCAAGGGGATGCTCCGGTCGCTCCAAGGCATTTTCCATGTAATCCGGCAGCCATTGGCCGAACGGAAATTCGTTGTTGGGCGCGGCGCGATTGTCCTCGTCATAATTATCGTTGAGACTCAGGAACAAGCCGACTTCAGAATCATACCATTCGGGCAATTGGGCTTGGACGACCTGAAAACCAGGCGGCGGGGCGCCAAAACTGTTGGTGCCCGGCAAGCCGATCAGGCTAAACAACCAAGAGGATGGACCACTACCGCCCCCGCCCAACGGAAAAACAGGACTTTGGCCAGAAAAGGAAGCCACACCGAGGGATGAGTCGGGCGTGAAGACGCGAGCGATCGCTTCGCGCGGCAGATGGGGGACTTGCATCTCCTCCGCTGCATTCAGCATTTGCAAACGGGGCATGGAAGCGGTCAGGAAGAGCGAATCCACAATGCGATTGTCCGGCAGCATGGCTCTGGTTGAAATAGGCCCATCGTTCTTGTCCGATGCGGGTTGAAGTTGCGGGTTATTTTCCCTGCTGCTTATCGATAGAGGACCGCTCATGGGGCGTGTAGGATGAAGGTCTTCCCAAAGCTGATCCGCGGCGGATCTTTGAACTGGCAATGACAGAGTGGGCGCATTCAGGTGCGGCTTTTCGTCCAGAGCGCTCAAGAATTGAAAGTGCGACCAGGGGAAGGCCATTGCCAGAAGGTCCACGGGGGATGCGCGCTCTTCCAGTAGCTCGAATGTCAGTCTAGCGCGGAACGGTTTGTGTTGCGTGTTGCGTGTTGCGTGTTGCGTGTTGCGTGTTGCGTGTTCATCGAATGTACACCAGGGTGGATGGACTAAACTTCATGATCGTGAGAATTTTATTCCATGCCAATCATTAAATGCAAGCATATTTTCTTAGATTGACTAGATTTAATTTCCATTGATCACGCAACCGGGCTCAGCGAAGAACTCCCCGCGCTGGCGCTTGGGGCTGGTCTTGCAGATCGCTCGCGCTTGGGGTTGGTTACTCACGAACCAATTGTGCCTTTACCTTTGTTATCATCAGTCACAGTTAAACTTGCCTTCGGCTTGGTCCAGCCGACGCTGCCTGCGATCCGCATCAAAGACCGGCGGCGGCAGCGCCTCGCCACGCAGGCGCAGCTCTTGCATGTTCAAGCCGGGAAGCGGAGTCGCAATACCTCGATAAATGGTCAGCTTTTCTTGTCTGGCCAGGATTTCACGCCGGCTGATGCCCGATGGCGCCCATGGCCATGGGTCTTGCCTTTCTTCAAGTTGGAAGGCAAGGGGCAAAAGCGCCAGCATGTAACGCCAATAGCCTGGGTTATCGGTTTGCACGAACAATCGGCCATTGGACCGCAGGGCCTGATATGCCAAGACGACCCATTCAGGAGTGACGAGCCGACGGTGGACTTGAGCCAGGTCATAATAAGGCTGTGGGTGGTAGAGGTGGATTTCGAGCAGGGACCGCGGCTCGATCAAGCGGCGCAGGACCTCCCCGGCATCGGCCACGGCAAAGCGGACGTTGGCCAGGCCGCGCTGGTTCGCTCTGCGGACGGCATAGCGAATGGCCAGGGGAAGCTGATCAATCCCCAGCCAGTTGTGGTCGGGGTGAAGCATCGCCAGGGTGATCGTGGATCGGCCATTGCCACAGCCCAGATCGAGGCAGCGCGGCAAGGCACGGCCAAAAAGAGTGTCCCAGTCCAGCCAACCTGCCGTGGGCATCTGCTTCAAAGCTGTCTGCGTCTGTTGCTCCGCAGACACAGGCCGCCCAGGGAACGGGACGCCGAATTCCAAGTCATTTGGATCCGAGGGTAGATCCATGTGCCGATTGCCCATTCAACGAAAGCCGATCGCCCAGGCCTTTGCTCTAAGCCAGTCGATCTTGCAAGTCCCAAGGTACAAGTTATCATAGGCCGACGTAAGCCTATAGGTCATCTTGTCTTGAGAGGCTCGACCAACCCTTTAAGGGGGATGGCGAGCTGGTGATCGGAGGATCACCCCCCAGTCTATCCAGAGTTCTTGACTCAAGCCGCGGAATTGCGCGGCTCATCGATGGAGCGATGCTTATGCATGGAAGCCTCGCGAGCCTATTGGCTCCACTCGAAGGTTGTTGTCTGAGCTTATGGTTTTTCCTTGAACCCTGGGCAGCTTCCATCACGTCCCATCCCTCCTCGCCACCTCCCCCGCCATCCACGCTCAACCCGGAAACCCTTTGGATGCTGGTCTGTACGCTTCTCGTCTGGCTCATGGTGCCGAGCTTGGCCTTGTTTTATGGCGGCATGGTGCGCTTTAAAAACATCCTGAGCACGATGATGCAATGCCTGGCCTGCCTGACCTTGGTCGGCGTCTATTGGGTCGTCATCGGTTACAATTTGGCATTTGGTTCTTCGCATGGATCGCTGTTCGGTTGGAGCAGCGATTTATTTTTGCTCCAAGGGGTGACTCTCACGGAAACGTTGAAGGGCACCCGCATCCCGGTGCTCGTTCACGTGCTGTTTCATGGCATGGTGGCGGCGCTGGCGCCGGCCATCCTCAGCGGAGCGTTGGCCGAGCGCATCCGCTTCCGATCCTATTTGCTTTTGGTGTTGGCCTGGGTGACCTTCGTTTATTGCCCTTTGGCCCACGCGGCCTGGGCGCGGGATTGGTTTGGGACTGGCCCAGGCGAACGCGGCACGGGCCTGGTTCACGTGGGCCGACTGAGTTCGACGGAATTCGGCCTGGGGATGGTCGATTTTGCGGGCGGTGCGGTGGTTCATCTCGCCGTGGGGATTGCGGGTTTGGCGGCGACCTTGGCGCTCCGGGGCAGGACGGGTTCACCACAGCAAATCCTCAATCCCAACAGTATGACCCTGACCCTGTTCAGCGCGGGCTTGCTGGGCTTCGGCTGGTTTGGCTTGACCGGCGGGTTCACGTACGGCGAAACCGCGCGCTGCGTGGCCTGTCTGGTCAACACGCATACCGCCGCCATGTCCGCGGCCATGAGCTGGATGATCATCGAAGGTTGGCACCGCAAGAAATTGACGGCCCTGGGCTGGGTGTCGGGCTGCGTGGCGGGATGGGTCGCCATCGCCCCCTTGGCCGATCAGGCCAGCGTCGGAATCAGCCTGTTGATCGGCGGAGGCGCGGGGGGCGTCTGTTATGCGGCCCTTTGGCTCAAACCCCGCATTCGCTACGACGACGCCCTGGATGCCTTTGGGCTGCATGGCGTGGGGGCCATGTTTGGACTGCTGGCGGCCAGCGCCTATCATCCTCACCCCTGGGCGCAGCTCCTGGCCGTTCTCATCGTCGTGGTCTTCAGCTTCAGCATTTCTCTGGGCCTTGTGCAATTGTTGGATCGCCTGGTCCGGCTGCGCGTGGAGGATGAGGGCGAGCAACTTGGCCTGGACCGAACCGAGCATGGCCAGGTTGGTTTCGATCTCGAACCGGAACTGGCCGTGCACCCGCAACATGTGAAGCGGGAGCCTCGCCCCGCACAGGCGCCGCCGAGCACGGGGACGCGTTTCGCCCTGATCGTCGAGGGCGTGGAACCGGCAGAGCTGATGTGCCGCTGGTCGGAGCTATGCCAAAGCGGCGCGGAGCCGCCCGCGCCAGAGTTTCTGGAAGTATATCCCCATGTTACGTTTGTGGAAGCCAATCGTTTTCGCTTTCGCGGCGGAGAACCCTGGCGGGTGAAGGAAGCGATGGAGCGGCTGCTCCGCGACGTCTTGCGCACCGCCAGCATCCGCGTCCGCTTCGAAAACCGCGGCTTGCCGCCCGCGAGCCAGGCGGCATGACGAGTCAAGTCAAGCCCCTCCTCCGTTCCTGCAGGTAGACCATGAAGCTGATCACGGCCATCATTCGCCCGGACAAATTTGACGACGTGCAAGCGGCGCTGCATGCCATCGACGTGTATCTCATGACCGTGACCGACGTTCGCGGCTGCGGCAAACAGCGCGGCTTCACCGAACTGTATCGAGGCGCGGAAGTCGAGGATCGGCTGGTTTCGCGGTTGAAATTGGAAATCGCCGTCAACGATGCCTTCGTCGAAGCTTGCGTTGAAGCCATCTTGCAATCCAGCCGAACGGAACCGACCGGCAGCATCGGCGACGGCAAAATCTTCGTGCTCCCCATGGACGATTGCATCCGCATTCGCACGGGTGAGCGCGGCCCACAAGCGATTGGTCCCTAAGCTCGCCTTTCCAGTCAATTCAGTTGCTCCATTCCCAAGACAATGATTGATCTTGTTCACCCGCCAGCGTATCCTCCAATAGTTCACGGATGGCATGAATCTTGCACTTTTTTGAGCGGGTTATGGTTTTCTATATCGTTTGAAAGCGAACCAATGAGCACATCCTATTTGACTTTGGATGGCAACGAAGCGACGGCCCGTGTGGCCTATGCCTGCAGCGAGGTGATTGCGATCTATCCCATCACGCCTTCGTCCTCGATGGGTGAACTCGCCGATCAATGGGCCGCGGAGCATCAACCCAATCTATGGGGCGCTGTGCCCAAAGTCGTGGAGATGCAATCGGAGGGCGGCGCCGCGGGAGCGGTCCATGGTGCGTTGCAAGGCGGATCCTTGAGCACCACGTTCACGGCCTCGCAAGGCCTGCTCCTCATGATCCCCAACATGTACAAGATCGCGGGCGAATTGACGCCGACGGTCTTTCACATCGCGGCACGGTCGATCGCCGCCCAAGGCTTGTCCATTTTTGGCGACCATCAGGACGTGATGGCCTGCCGGCAGACGGGCTGGGCCATGCTCTGTTCCAGTTCGGTGCAAGAAGCCGCGGATATGGCCCTCATCGCCCATGCGGCCACGCTATCCTCTCGGATCCCCTTCCTGCATTTCTTCGACGGCTTTCGAACCTCGCATGAAATTGCCCGCATCACGCCGCCCACCACGGACCAGATCCGGGCCATGATCGACGATCGGTTGATTCACGAACATCGCACCCGCGCGTTGTCGCCCGAGCATCCCTTCATTCGCGGGACGGCTCAGAATCCCGACGTCTACTTTCAAGCCAGGGAGTCGGTCAATCCTTTTTACCGAGCCTGCCCGCACGTCGTGCAGCAAACCATGGATCAATATGCTCAGAGCACGGGCCGGTCTTATCACCTTTTCGATTATTATGGCGATCCTGAAGCGGATCGGGTGATCGTGATGATGGGCGCCAGTTGCGGCACGGTGGAGGAGACGATCGACGCATTACGGCCGCAAGGCGAAAAGGTCGGCCTGGTCAAAGTCCGGCTGTATCGGCCCTTCGACCTCACCGCTTTGAGTCGAGCGTTGCCCGACAGCGTGCGGTCGGTGGCAGTGCTGGATAAAACCAAGGAGCCAGGCGCCATCGGCGAACCGCTCTATCTGGACGTTCTCGCCGCGCTGCATGAAACGGGCCGAAGTTCGATCCGCGTCATCGGCGGTCGCTATGGGCTTTCCTCCAAGGAATTCACGCCCGCTATGGCCAAGGCCGTGTTCGACCATCTCAAGCAAGCCTGGCCCAAAAACCATTTTACGATCGGCATCCATGACGACGTCACGCACACCAGCCTCGACTTTGACCCGGCCTTTTCGACGGAGGGAGAACGCACGGTCCGCGCCGTTTTCTTCGGCCTCGGATCGGATGGCACGGTCAGCGCCAACAAAAACTCCATCAAAATCATCGGCGAGGAAACGGACCTGCACGCTCAAGGCTATTTTGTTTACGACTCTAAAAAAGCGGGATCGATGACCATTTCCCATCTGCGGTTTGGTCCCGAGCCAATCAAGTCCAGCTATCTGATCAGCCAGGCCAATTTCGTCGCCTGTCATCAGTTTCTTTTCCTGGAGCGGATGGACGTGCTGGGATTGGCCATGCCCGGTGCCACCTTCTTGCTCAACAGCCCCTTCGGTCCGAATGAAGTATGGGATCAGCTTCCACTCAAAGTCCAACAACAAATCCTGGACAAGCGGCTCAAGTTTTATGTCATCGATGCCTTGAAGGTGGCAACGAGCCAAGGGATGCGCGGCCGCATCAACACCATTATGCAAACGTGCTTTTTCGCCCTGAGCCAGGTACTGCCCCGCGAGGAAGCCATTGAGCAGATCAAGAAAATGATCGCCAAAACCTACGGCAAACGCGGGCAGGCCGTGGTCGAAAAGAACTGGGCCGCTGTGGATGAGACGTTGCAGCATCTGCACGAAGTCAAGGTGCCATTGGAGGCCAACAGCCGCCATGATTTACGCCCCGCGGTGTCCGACCAGGCTCCCGAGTTTGTCCGCCGCGTGACGTCGCTGATGATGGCCGGGCTAGGGGACGAATTGCCCGTTAGTGCCTTGCCTTGCGATGGCACCTGGCCGAGCGCGACCACGCAATGGGAAAAACGCAACATCGCCGCCGAGATTCCCGTCTGGGATCCATCGATTTGCATTCAATGCGGCAAATGCGTCCTGGTCTGTCCCCATGCAGTAATCCGCGGCAAGCTGTATGATCCGCAGCTCCTGGCCGCGGCCCCGGCTGACTTTCAACACGCCGCATCCCGCTGGCCCGATCGCAAGGAACTCGCTTACACGCTCCAGGTCGCCCCGGAAGATTGCACGGGTTGCCGGCTCTGCGTCGAAGCGTGCCCCGTCAAGAATAAATCCGAGCCGCGTTTGAAAGCCATCAACATGGCAGACGTGGCCCCGATCCGCTCACAAGAGATCATCAACTGGGACTACTTTTTGACCCTCCCCGAAGCACCGCGGACGGCCATTCGGACCGACTCGGTAAAGGACGTTCAATTACTCAGGCCGCTCTTCGAGTTTTCCGGCGCTTGCGCGGGTTGCGGCGAAACCCCCTATCTGAAAATGCTATCGCAGCTCTTCGGCGATCGGGCCATCATTGCCAACGCCACGGGCTGCTCATCCATCTATGGCGGCAATCTGCCGACGACCCCGTGGGCCGTGGATGAACATGGCCGAGGCCCGGCCTGGTCCAATTCCCTGTTTGAGGACAATGCGGAGTTTGGCTTGGGCATCCGCCTGGCCATCGACCAGCAGCAAGCCTATGCCCGCCTTTTGTTGTCGCAGCTTGAAGGTTCCTTGGGGGACGACTCGACTTTGATCCATGAGTTATTGGAAGGCCAACCCGCCACGGAGGAAGAACGCCAGGTCTATCGCGAAAAGGTGCAGCGGCTCAAACAACTTCTCCAGTCGAAGGACTCGCCGCGGCATCGCGACCTCCTCGCCGTGGCGGATACGTTGCTGCCGCGCTCGGTCTGGATCGTGGGCGGGGATGGATGGGCCTACGACATCGGCTTCGGCGGGTTGGACCACGTGCTGAACTCGGGGGCCAACGTCAATCTGCTCGTTTTGGACACGGAAGTGTATTCCAACACCGGCGGTCAAATGTCCAAAGCCACGCCCAGAGGAGCGGTTGCTAAGTTCGCCGCGGGAGGCAAGCCCAACCCCAAGAAGGACTTGGGACTGCTGGCCATGGCTCAAGGGCAAGTCTATGTGGCGCGGGTGGCCTTCGGCGCGAACGACGTCCATACCTTGCAAGCCTTTCGTGAAGCGGAAAGCTATCCCGGCCCTTCCTTGATCCTGGCTTATAGTCCGTGCATCGCGCATGGCTACGATCTGGCCAAACAATTGGACCAAGCCAAGGCCGCCGTTCATTCGGGTTATTGGCCGCTGTTTCGCTTTGACCCGCGCCGCCACGAGCAAGGCCTGTCCGCGCTGCAATTGGATTGTCGCCCGCCAAGCCTGCCTCTCAAGAAATTCCTCTACAACGAAACCCGTTACCTGGTGCTGGCTCATTCAGAACCCGAAGCGGCCGACCGCTTGTTGCACGAAGCTGAGCGGGACGTCATGAGGCGATGGCACATGTATGAGCAGTTGGCCAACGGAGCACCTTTTCAGCACGCCGCTGCCACCCCTTCAGGAGGCGCCCGCTCATGATGGACCTATCGACGACGTATTTAGGCTTCCCGCTCGCCAATCCCTTCGTCTGCTCCTCATCCCCCCTGGCGCAGGATCGATCGCAACTGCGCCGCATGGAAGACGCGGGGATGGCCGCGGTCGTCTTGCAGTCCTTGTTTGAGGAACAAATCGAGCAGGAAGCGCTCGAGCTGCATCATGCCCTGGACCATCACGCGGAATCGTATCACGAAGCCTTGTCTTACTTCCCCGACATGAAGGAATACAATCTCGGTCCGGACGGCTACTTGAAATACATTGAAGAGGCCAAGCAAGCGGTGGCCATGCCGATCATCGGCAGCCTCAATGGTCATACTCCGGGCGGGTGGGTGCGGTATGCCCGACTGATGCAACAAGCCGGGGCGGACGCCCTTGAGTTGAACGTGTATGATATCCCCTCGGATCCACAGGTTTCCGGGGAAGCCGTCGAGTCGAGAGTGATCGATTTGGTCCAGGCGGTTCGAGCGGAAATCACGCTCCCGCTGGCCGTGAAACTAAGCCCCTTCTACACCGCGCCAGCCCACTTGATCCAGCGACTCAAGCAGGCGGGCGCGCAGGCGGTCGTGCTCTTTAATCGCTTTTATCAGCCCGATTTCGATATCGATCATCTCCATGTCAATCATCAGCTCAAGTTGAGCCATTCCGATGAATTGTTAACACGGCTCCATTGGGTGGCCTTGCTGTTTGGCCGCGTGGAGATCGATCTGGCCGTCACGGGAGGCGTCCACACGGCGCGCGACGTCTTGAAATGCATGATGGCGGGGGCCAACGTGGTGATGATGGCCTCCGCGCTAATTCGTCATGGCGTGGACCACGTGAGCCAACTGATCGAGGAAATCCTTCAATGGATGTTCGACCATGAATATGAATCGATCCGGCAAATGCAGGGAAGCCTCAGTTTTCGCCGCGCGGCCGACCCGTCCGTCTTCGAACGCTGCAACTACATGAAGCTACTGCGCGACGCCATGCAGCATCGGCTGATGTGAGCCGATGAATCGAAGGGGGCTATCGGCGCAGCTCGGTGCGCTGCACGCCTTCCGAGGACAGTTTGCGTTCGAAGACCAATCGATCCGACGAGAGTTCAACGATCTCGTATGGCCCCGCAGGCATGGAGCGAATGTTCAGCACAAACGACTTAGGACCGGTTATCTGATAGGTGCCATCCACCCATACTTTCCGCTTGCCCATGCGGAATTTGCCATCAGCGGCAAAGTGAAAATCAAACTCCATGCCTGGCTCGGGCGGACGATTGTCCATGGGCGGATTCGTGTACGTTCCCGTCCATTGCCCGACGATCATTTCCTTGGGGTCCGTGGAGGTGAAACTCTTCCTCTGGCATCCCGCCACAAGAACCCAGCCGATGAGCGCCGCTATGATGATTCGTCTCACGTTAAACTCCTTGAGGACAACTTCCTTTCAATTTCTACTTCACCTATCACCCAGGGCACGAATCACCCTGAGATGTGACGCACATTTCTTCAACGAAAGGAACGGCTGGTGCGTTTCGCCGAAGTGCAACGCCGCTGGGTCCATCATTATCCCGAATCAACCGCGCCGCCACGGACCACTTTCACTTGTTTGAGGCGGCCAAGAATCGATCTTCCGCCAAAAGTTTTTTCCCCCATGGTGTTGAATTCATAGTACATTGAGGGACGCCTTGGAAAAGAATAACTCCAACCCATAAAGGTCATGGAGCGCATCGTCATCGTTGGCGCTGGCATATCGGGCCTGGCAACCGCTTATTATTTGCAAGAGCGGCTGCCCCAGGCCGACATTACCCTTTTGGAAGCCCAAAACCGGCCGGGCGGCACCATTTGGACGGAGAGAAAGTCAGGCTTTCAATTCGAAACCGGGCCTAACGGCTTTCTGAATCATCGCGCCAGCACCTTGAGGCTTTGTCAAAAGCTGGGGATTGACAACGAAATCATCACCGCTCAGCCCATCGCCAAGAAGCGGTTGCTCTACCACCAAGATGACCTGTATGAAATGCCCAGCAGCTTTTGGCAGTTTCTCCGGACGCCGCTGCTCTCTTGGCGATCCAAATGGCGGTTGCTCACGGAACGCTTTCGCTCCCGTTCCACTTCGACCGAGGATGAATCGGTCCACGACTTCACGGTCCGGCGCACGACGGAACAAATCGCGGACTTGTTCGCCGACGCCTTGGTGACGGGCATCTATGCAGGCGATCCCAAGCAGCTCTCCCTTCAGGCCGCGTTTCCCCGAGTGGCCTTGGCGGAAAAGCAATTCGGCAGCGTCAGCAAGGGTTTGCCGAAAATCCTGGCCATGGAGCGGGAGCGGCAAGGCCTGCCGCCGGAGCCGAAACAACCGCAACTGCTCTCGTTCCGGCCGGGGCTGCGCTTATTGATTGAAATCCTCACGCATCGCTTGAAGAAGAAGCCGATCCTTGGCGTCCCCGTCCGCACCTTGATGCTTGAGAAAACATCAGGAAAACGGCCGACGTGGACCATAGACGCGGATGGCATGGATCTCCTTCAAGCGGACGCGGTCATCCTGACCTGCCCCGCGCCGCGGCAAGCGGCCTTGGTCGCCGACGTGGACCCGGAACTCTCCGACTTGATCGCCCACATTCCCTACGTGCCCATCGTCGTGGTGGCCTTGGGATATCGGCAAACGGACGTGCTCATGCCCACGGAAGGCATGGGCTACCTGGCCCCGCACAAGGACCGGCGCATGCTGCTGGGCGTGCAATATTGCTCTTCGATCTACCCCGAGCGCGCCCCCAATGATTGCCTGCTGCTCCGCGCCATGTGCGGCGGCTGGCATCGCAGGGAAATCATGACGCTGGATGATGACAAGCTGAGCAGCGCCGTGCGGCTCGAGCTGCGCATGACCTTGGGCACCATTCGTCCGCCGGTGTTCATGCAGATCATCCGCTGGGACCCCGCCATCCCGCAATACACGATCGGCCATCTCGACCGCGTGGCCAACATCGAGCTGCAAGCGGCCCGGCATCCAGGCCTCTTCCTGGGAGGCAATGCTTATCATGGCGTCTCTCTCAATGACTGCACCGAGCAAGCGGAATGCATGACGCAGCGCGTTGCCGAATACTTCCAGTCCACGCCAGCCTGTTCCCTACAGCATGAATCGACCTAAATCGTTTAGATGGAGCCGAGTTCCCCTGGAGCCATGAAGAAGGCTTCGCTTAAATTTGCAATTATGGGGCCGCAGTAATAAAACCGGCTTTCGATTAAGATTTCGCTAAGTATCTTGATTCTCTCTTGCTTTCATGTTAACAGTTGCATCAGACGACTCGCACGATTCTCGCCCAACTGAGCATGAGGTCCCACCATGATGACCACGTCGGGGCGCGCGCGCTTTGTGTTAGGTCCCAGGCATGATCTCCTGGAGAACGCCTATTATTTGGCCCACGTCGCTGCTGCTACCTACTCCGGTCAGCAAGGAATTGGAACCAACCACATCCAACCTGATCAATATCCACACTATGACGCCCTGCAACTGGGCGAACCGATTGTCTTCGATGCTCCCGCCCTCGATGCACATGGATTTGTCGCCAAGGGCGCGGATTGCTTAGTCGTTGGGTTTCGCGGCACCACCAGCATCCAAAACTGGATCACGAACGTCCGTTTCGAACAGAAACCGATCCTCATCGAGCGGATTTCCATGGGAATGATTCACATCGGTTTTGCCGAGGCCTTTGCCCCGCTGTGCCGACCCTTGAAAGAAGCGATCGAAGGCATCCTGCACCCAGGAGATCACCTCTATATCACGGGCCACAGCCTGGGAGCCGCCCTGGCCACGCTGGCCGCCAAGTGGCTGAACCTCTTGGGCTTTCACGTAAGCGCGCTGGTCACGTTTGGTTCGCCCCGAGTGGGGGATGCCTATTTTTCCGCTTCTTTCCCGATCACCTCCGAACGCTGGGTCAACTACCAGGACCCGGTCGTCCATCTGCCGCCGCCGGTTCTGTTCGGTCAAAAATATCGCCACGTGGGGCGAATGCACTATCTGGACGCAAAGGGTAAAGCGACCTCTGAACCCAGCATCTGGACGCAGATGCGCGATCAATTTTCCGGTCTCTTTGGCAAGAACGGCCTATCGACGGCGCAGCTCACGCAATCCGTTGCCCAGCGGTTAGCCGACCACGACGTCGCCAGCTACCTGGCCAAACTGGAACCGCACTTCCCATCGTGACAGGGATCTGTTTGCGTCGGATCAAAACGCAACCCGCGCCTCCACGGCGAGTCGCAGCCGGAGGAGATATTCTTTTCTAGGAATCTCCAGGGCGCCCATGCGCGTCGTGTGCGGTGTAACGAATTGCGTGTCGAAAAGGAGAAAGCCGCGCCGCCTCAGGTGGTCGAAGAGATGCACCATGGCCACCTTGGAAGCGTCGGTCATGCGATGAAACATGGACTCGCCCGCGAAGAGCCCGCCGATAGCCACCCCGTAAAGCCCGCCCACAAGGCGATCCTCGTGCCACACTTCCGTGCTATGGGCATGGCCCAAATCGTGCAATCGCGAGTAGGCATCGATCATTTCCGCGGTGATCCACGTCCCTTCCTCGCGCTGTTCGGAGCAAGCCTGGATCACCCGGGAAAAGGCTTGATTGAAGGTGCAGCGAAAGCGGCCGCCACGATAAGTTCGGGCCAGCCGGCGGCTGACTCTCAATCCATCGAGCGGGATGATCGCTCGCGGATCGGGCGACCACCAGAGGATGGGCATACCATGGCTGTACCAGGGAAAGATGCCCCGGCGATAGGCATCCATCAATCGCTCCGGCTTCAGGTCGCCGCCGATGGCGACCATGCCTTCTTCATCATGCCAATTGATTTCGTTGTCTTGCCACACGCCCGTGATTCCTTGAGGCAACTTCCGTTGATCCGGCTTTTTCTTATTCTATCCTGTGATACGTTTCATGGAAAATCGAGGGCCTCTCATGAACTCGGATCGCATGCAACGCTTATGGGCGCCTTGGCGGTCGGCCTACGTCGCCGCGCCCTCGGCCCCCGCAGCCGCGGAATGCTTTATTTGCGACGGCTTGGCGGCCCAGGATGATCGCCATCATCTCATTGTTCGGCGCTCGTCCCATGGCGTCGTGATGCTCAATAAATATCCCTACAACAACGGCCACCTCTTGATCGCGCCTCGAGCCCACGTGGCCCGGCTCAAGGATTTAAGCGACGAAGCCATGCTCGACTGTCAGAAAAATCTTCACCTCATGATCAATCAGTTGGATCAATGGATCAAACCAGATGGTTACAATATCGGCATGAACCTTGGCAAGGTGGCCGGAGCGGGGCTGCCTGGACACCTGCATTGGCATCTGGTGCCGCGCTGGCATGGCGACACGAACTTCATGCCCGTGTTCACTGAGACCAAGGTCATCGTCCAATCCTTGGAGGCCCTTTACGAAATGCTGACAGAATCGCCCTAAGGTTCGACCAAGCGAGATTCATGAATGTTCGGAGCCCAGTGAGAGACGAAGGCAAAAAGTCGGTGGTCAGGCGCTCGTGATTTGACGCGCTTGGCCCCTATGGAGCACGGCCCGTGCACGATCAATCATCCCCCCACGCTCACATAAGCTCCGTCCCTCCCTTGGCCTCCTACGCCGTTCCCTGGCTGGTTTCCCGAGGTCGCCGCTACGTCGAACCCGAACATGAATACCGCAATCCCTATCAACGCGACCGCGATCGCTTGATCCACTCCGCCAGCTTTCGCCGCTTGATGTATAAAACCCAGGTGCTCGTCAACGACATCTCCGATCACCACCGGACGCGCCTCACCCACACCCTGGAAGTGGCGCAAATCAGCAGGACCATTGCCCGCGAACTGCGACTGAATGAAGACCTGACCGAGGCCATCGCCCTGTCGCATGATCTGGGACATCCTCCCTTCGGCCACGCGGGAGAGTCGGCCCTGGCCGAATGCATGGCTCCCCACGGCGGCTTCGAGCACAACCGCTTCGGCTTGCGGCTGGTGGAAGAACTCGAACGACGCTATCCCTACTTCCCGGGATTGAACCTGACCTGGGAAGTGCGCGCGGCCATGGCCTATCACAGCAAGCAACCCCAAGCCCCGGAAGTCGCGCTCTACCGCGAGCCGGGCTTGCCCCACGCCTTCCTCGAGGCACAAGTGGTCGATTTGGCGGACAGCCTGGCTTACGACACCCACGATCTCGACGACGCCTTGAATTTGGGCTTGATCACGCTCGATGACTTGCAAGCCGTCCCATTTTGGCAGCAGGCGAGCGAACGCGCCCATCGCCGTTATGGCCGCTTGGAAATCCCCTATCTGCAAGCCGCCGTCGTCCGCGCCATGATCGATTGGCAAGTGAACGATCTGATTCAAACAACCCGCTCTGAACTGGCGGCCTCCCAAGTCAACTCCCCCGCGGACGTCCAAACCCATCCGCGCCCCCTGGCGTCGATCAGCCGGGAACTGCAGGAACTGAAGACGCACCTCGAGCAATTTCTGCACCGGGAGGTCTATCACCACTACTCCGTCGAACGCATGACGGTGAAGGCTCAGCGAATGATCACGGGCTTGTTTCAGGCGTTCATGGCGCAACCCGGCATGCTGCCGCCGCCGCATGGCCAGGCCGTCGATCGGCAGGGATTGGCAGCGACCGTGTGCGATTATTTAGCCAGCCTGACCGACCGATATGCGCAAAACGAATACAGAATGCTATTCCATCCCCAATGAGGACGTGTAGAATGTGGGGGACGACTCGCACAATATCGATGCATCGCCGCTCGTCCGTCGTGGACGCCAAGCGACGCGGATGCATTGTGGATAGGGAGATACATCATGCGGCGCGAGCCAAGCATACTTTGGATCACGCGTCTCTTATTCATGATCGTGATCGTCGGCGTGGCCACGAGCATGGCGGTCCAATCCGGCAAAATCATCACCGTCAACATGGCTGGTAATCTGGCCCTGCTCGTTCCCATCGGCACCTTCCTGCTCACCTTGGCCGCGGGCGTGGCCGTCATTTTCGTCGACATCATGTACGTCGAAAAGCAGATGACCACCCTCTCCTCGATCTATTTCGGCCTCCTGCTGGGCTTGCTCTTCGGGCACCTCTTTTCGAACGCCGTGGAGCATATCTTGAATGCATCTGATTTGGAAAAGCTGACTTTGCCCGTCCGGCTCATGCTCACGGGGATTTTTTGCTACATCTGTGTTTCCACGCTTTTTCAGACCAAAGATCATTTCCGCTTCATTATCCCCTACGTGGAATTTTCGAAGGAAATGAAGGGCGGACGGCCCCTGGTTTTGGATACCAGCGTCATCATCGACGGTCGAATTGCCGATATTTGCGATACGAAGATCATCGACACGAAGTTGATCGTGCCGCGCTTCGTGCTTCAAGAATTGCAGAGCATCGCGGACAGCCCCGACAAGCTCAAGCGGAATCGCGGCCGGCGCGGCATTGACATCCTGAAGCGTTTGCAGACCAGTCCGAAAATCGACCTGGAAATTCACGAGGGCAACCTTCCCGAAATGCGGGAAGTGCACGAAGTGGACCAAAGGTTGGTCATGCTGGCGAAAAATCTGGGCGCCCGGGTGGTGACGAATGACTTCAACCTGAACAAGATCGCCCAACTCCAGGGCGTGGAAGTCATCAACGTCAATGAACTGGCGAATGCCCTCAAGACCGTGGCCCTGCCGGGCGAAGTCCTGACCATTCGGCTCATCAAACCGGGCGATCAGTTAGGACAGGGCGTGGGCTACCTGGACGACGGCACGATGGTCGTGGCGGAACAGGGACGCGCCTTCATCGGCCAGGAAGTGACCATCACCGTCACCAGCATCTTGCAAACGCCCGCGGGCCGGATGATCTTTGGCCGCGCGGATGCTCGAGGCTCCTCGGCCACGCATCAGCCGCTCCCGGCGCAAACCGCGGAAGCGAAAAGCACAAGTTAGGAAGCGGATCGGCCCTGGCCACCGCTTCCTCGTCTGGAGGAAAGTCGATGGCCAAGCCTGGCATCCCCTTCTGGATCCTGCTCCCTTTGTTGCCGCTCGGCACCGCCTCTATGGCCGAGGATCGCTCGTCGCCGCGATCGGGCACCGCCGATGATTTGCCCCTGGTGAAAAAAGTCCTCAGCGCCCGCCAAGAGTATCAAACGTCCCTGGAAATCCTGCGCGAACACTATCGCCGGCAAAACGACCTCGAACGCATGAAGTGGGTCGAGGATGAGTTGCTGAGCTTTCACCGCATCTCCAAACGCCCCTATCGCCTGGAACTGGATGTCCCGCCGCCCAATCTGCAGCCGGTGCAAAATCAGCCTGAAGCCAACGAACTTTTCCGCCGGGCCATGAGCTACAAGGGCAAGGGCTGGCTCACCGAGCACGATGACAACTTACGCCGCGCGGAAATCCTCTTCCAGCAATTGCTCAGCCAATATCCCCAGTCGGACAAGATTGCGGACACCGCTTATCAACTCGGCGAGATTTACGAGAGCCGGGCCTTCAAGCAGCCCCAGCGGGCCGTGGCCTATTTCGAACGCTGCTTCCAATGGAATCCCCACACGAGCACGGATGCACGGCTCCGGGCCGCGCGGATCTATGATCGAACCTTGCACGACCGCACGCGTGCCGTGGCCCTATACAAGGAAGTGCTGAATCGGGACACGGACGCCAAGCGGCTCGATGAAGCGCGCCGCCGGTTGACGGAACTCAGCTCGATTCCGCGTCCCCATTGACGCTCTCTCATGACCGCTTCCCGTCCGCTCGATTGACTCTCTTCGCCGAGGCCGCTCTTTTGTAAACTTTACATGAGCGGCCCGCCTCTTTTTTACCGCATAAATCCTGCCTTCCCCACATCTTGTTCTTTCCACGCATTTCCTCTGTCCAGCAAACCCTGACAAGAAACCCGCAATTCCGAAGCGGCTGGACTTGAGTTTAATTGACACTCCCATGTCATCAAGCCAACAATTGAGAACGTGAGTTTGGCGCAGGAAGCAACTTCGGAACAGCCGAAAAAAACATCGCGATTGACAGCGCAGAGAGGCACCCATGCCGTTTTGGAAACGACCTTCCCTCTTGCCCCCTCACGCGGCGCGCCGCCGCATTCGCCCAGCTTTGGAAATGCTGGAAGAAAGAGAAATGCTCAATGGCAGCGCCATGGGTTGGGAGATTGAACATCTGCTCTCCCAGAAGGACCATGCCGCGGACCGCATTCTGGTGCAGTTTCAGCCCGGCTTCAAGGCCGACATTGCCCCGGCCATGACGTTTGGCGAGGCTTTGGATGATGCCCAGGGGTGGTTCGTCGTCCATCTGCATCATGGCCGAACCGTCGCCCAGGCCTTGGAGACGTATCTGCATAACCCCAACGTCGTCTTCGCGCAGCCGGACTATCTGATCCAATCGGAGTGGATCCCGAACGACCCCGGTTTTAGCCAGCAATGGGGCCTGCACAACACGGGTCAAGGTTTCGGCAAGCCCGGAGCCGACATCGGCGCCTTCGCGGCGTGGGACACCCAAACGGGTTCGGGCCGCGTCATCGTCGCCGTCCTCGACAGCGGCATCGACCATCGCCATCCCGACCTCAAGGGCAATTTGTGGGTCAATCCCGGTGAAATTCCCAACAATGGCATCGACGACGACGGTAATGGCTACGTCGATGACTACCACGGCTACAATTTCGTCCGCAACACGGGCGATCCCCTCGACGACAACCGCCATGGCACGCACGTCTCGGGCATCCTGGGCGCGGTGGGGAACAACGGCATCGGCGTCAGCGGCGTGGCCTGGGACGTGCAATTGATGAGCTTGAAAATCCTGAACTTCGCCGGCTCAGGGTTCACCAGCGACGCCGTTCGCGCCGTCTACTACGCCGTGAATCACGGGGCCAAGATCATCAACAACAGTTGGGGCGGGGCCGGGTACGACGCCGCCATGCTGTCCGCCATCCAACATGCCCGCGATCAGGGGGTGATCTTCGTCGCCGCCGCGGGGAACAACGCCCGCAACATCGACGCGATCCCCTTCTACCCCGCCAGCTACCAGGTGGATAACGTGGTCCGCGTCGCCGCCACGGACAATCAAGATCGCTTGGCATCCTACTCCAACTGGGGCCCCAACAGCGTGCAAATCGCCGCCCCGGGAACCAACATTTTCTCCACGCTGCTGAACGGCACCTATGGCAGCCTGAGCGGCACGTCCATGGCCACTCCCATGGTCACGGGGGCATTGGCCTTGATCTGGGATCAAAATCCCGATTGGTCGTACCAGCAAGTCATCCACCACATGACCAGCACGGCCGACTCCCTCCCGAACCTGGTCGGTAAAATTCAGAATGGCGCCAGATTGAACGTGGGCCGAGCGCTGGGTTCGATGGGCGATCCCCCGCCGCCGCCGCCGCCGCCACCGCCTCCTCCCCCGCCGCCGAGCGACACCAACGGACCAAGAGTCACGGGCCTCTTGCCGCTCACGAATAGCAGCGGGCTTTATGGCGCCCGCTTTACCTTCAATGAAACGATCGCCGCCAGCAGTTTCACGACCAGTCAAGTCGTGTCGATCCAAGGACCTTCGGGATGGATTCAACCCGCGACGGTTCAACCCGTCGGCGGATCAACGACGCAATTTGACGTCCTGTTCAACACGCAGCCGGCTCAAGGCACGTTCAGCTTCGTCATTGGGCCGCACATCCGCGACCTGGCCGGCAACGCCATGGATCAGAATCAAAACGGCGTGAATGGCGAGAACCCAGCAGATCGCTACTCCGGATCGTTTTCGCTCTCCAGCGGCTCGACCTATCACGCCACCGACATCCCCAAGGCCATCAAGGACCTGAGCACCGTGGGTTCCGTCATCATCGTGAACCCCACCTTCGCCATCAGCGACGTGCAAGTCCGTGTCAACATCAGCCATACATGGGTGGGCGACTTGCGCTTGCGATTGCGCAGTCCATCCGGACGCGAGGTCCTGCTCGTCGATCGTCGCGGCGGTTCGGGGCGCGATTTCCAGGATACCCTCTTCACCGACTTTTCCGTGCAGAGCATCGTCAACGGGACCGCGCCTTTCAATGGCAGCTATCGTCCGGAGCAGCCGCTGTCCACTTTGGCGGGCACGGCGTCGAAGGGCTATTGGCAGCTCTTCATCGAAGATCGCGCCGCGGGGAATGTCGGAACGCTTCATAGCTGGTCGTTGATCTTCAATTCCGGTTCGATGAATGGGGCGAGCTTGGGCATGCCGGACGAGGCCGAGCGCGGGATGCCTTGGCCCGGGAGCAGCTTGCCTTCGAACTGGATATATGCGAACCAACCCAACTCTGGCTTCGCCTGGGCCGCCGCTCCGGCAACCCCCATGGCTTATTCCGCCAGCCGCCCGCTCACGCTGGAGGAAATTCGCTGGCAAAGCCGGCCGCATCAGCCCGTGTTGGCGGATGCCGCGCGAGTTTATTCGAACCATAAGACGGAATCATTGATCGAAACATGGTTGCAGGCATGGCTCCAATCAGTGGAAGAGCCCATGTCCTAACTTCCCTGCTGCCAGGCTATCCTTGAAGCAGGCAAGGGTTTGCAAAGGGTAAGAAACATGAACGAACTGAAGCGCGTCAAACCTCTGTCCTGGTGGGGATGGTTGGGGGTATGCGTGCTCTTCGCGGGATGCACGAAATCCTACACCACCACGCCGATGGTGGCTCCCCCCGTGGGCAGGCCGCCATGCCCGAACTGCCACACGCCTGCTCCCGTGCAGCCCGTGCAACCCGTGCCGCCCAATTCATCGATGATCCCAGCCGCGCCGCCCGCCGCGGGGATGAATGGAGCGCCGCCGACGAATGTCCCCAGAACGGGTCCATCCTTGACTGAATCCCGCGCCGCGCCGCCGAGCCAGGCCCGTTTGGGACAACCCGACTCCAAGGACGTGCAAACGGCCCAAGCCGTCTCGCCGCCCGCGCCCTTGGAATTTCCCACCGACATTCCCCGCTTCGCCGTGGTCCAGGAAAAAGTCGCCACCGGCCAGGAACCCTTTGCCGATGGTTTCGCCTGGCTGGCCAAGCAAGGTTATCGCACCGTCCTTTACCTTCACTCCCCCGATCAACCTGAGGAGGGACAACTGCGATCCTTGGCCGAAAAGCATGGACTGGCGTATCGTTCCATGGCCGTCGATCCCTATCGGCTTGACCGGGCCAAGGTGAACGAGTTCAGCCAATGGTTGTCGGATGCGAGCCAGCAACCGATCTTTATCTTCGACAAGAAGGGCCAGGTCGCCGGCAGTCTATGGTATTTGCATTTCCGTCTGCACGAAGGGATGGAGGACAAGCTGGCCGTGGAACGAGCCGTCAGGCTGGGTCTGTCCCGACCGGAAGAAGGCGATCAAGAAGCTGAGGCCCTGTGGCGTGCCTTGCGGTCCGTCGTCGATTCCTGAGCGACTTGAGTTCAAATGGCTGAAGACGGGACGAACGCGTCAAGCAGCTATGGCGACAGCAGTTCGATCTTCGTTTGCGGATCGATCCCAATGCTGCTGAGTTCTTGATTGTCCTTCATGAAGTGAACCAGAGCCAGCGTCACCACGTCGTCGGTTTGTCTTTCCGTCGCCAAGCCCGTGACCAGCACATTGACGTCCCGGACGACCCCCTCCACGGTGGCGGGCCATGACCGGCGCCCCACCCGCACCGTTTGCGTAATCCGCACGCGCTGCCCCGGCTTGAGTTCCTGCGGTTGCATCTGCTCCATGGCTCCTCAAGGTCATGGGACGGTCGATTCCATGAAATCGAACCGTCCAACTTGATGGAAATGCATTGGAATTCGCCTTTCGCTCATCCTAGAGCCATGCCAAACCGATTTCAACCTTGACGGCGGCATGAACCAGGGAAATGATGTGCCAGGATCAATCGTTAAGCTCGGACTCATCCTACCTTTCCGACCTGTCTAGCCTCGGCTATTTGATTGACAGCCCCGCGGCAGGCTTTACACTTAGAAAGAGAGGCAGGCAAACTGTGATTTTGCCCGCCATATTCAGTTTGCGCACTTTTCCTGACCGGCAAACTTTCAGGAATTGAAACCGTCGGAGGCTTCCAGGCATGGCACGGCGAACCACCCGCAGCAGTCCCCGAGCCGAACAATCCCAATCGAACACGGTCTTGATCGTGTTCGTCGTGATCTCCATGCTCGCCAACGTTGGCTTGGGCATCATGTGGTATCTATCCCAGGACGAGATCACCAACAACAAGAAAGCGGCCGCGGATGCCAAAGCGCAGACGCAGCAGGCCAACAAGGAAAAAGCGCTGATCCAAGATTTCTATGTGACCCGCCTGCGACTCTGGCTGGGCGACAAGCCGTCGGAGACGGAGTTGGATGCCATGAAGCAAGCCAGCTCGGAGGTCATGCAAGCGCCGCAAGAATGGTTCATGCCCTTGGCGCGGACCGTCGAGGGCGACGCCAACGCCACGGATGAACTGGCCAAAGCGGGCATGATCGGACCCTACGACCCCGCCAAGGGGACGACCGCCAATAATTTTGCAGACCGCGTCAAGTCCCTGGATGACACGCTGGTCAAACTGCGCCGCGACTTGAAGGAAAGCCAGGATCGGCACAAGACGCTGACCGAAGAGTACAACACCTACAAGAACGATTGGAACGCCGCCGTCCTGGAGCAAAAGGTCAAGGCCTCCCAGGATCGCTATGAAGCGGACCTCAAGGAAAAGCTGGCCCAAAAGGACAGCGAAATCAACGACCTCAAGGCGAAGATCAACAGCGTCGAGCGGGAAGTGGCCAAGATTCTCGCCGACACGAAAAGCTCCTTCGACCAGGAGAAACAAAAGCTGACCGAGCGCTTCGACGCCGCCCTGCTCGCTCGGGATCAGGAATTGCGGGAAATCCGCGAACGCATCAAGGCGGGGAACGAAGTGGTCCTCGATAAGCCGCGCGGGCGCATCGTTCGCGCCGAAGCCAGCGGCGAGCGGGTCATCATCGACATCGGCTCCGACCTGGGCTTGCAGCCGCAAACGACCTTCTCAGTCTACGGCCGCGACAGCAGCGGCAAACCGTTGGCGACGCCCAAGGCCCGCATCGAAGTGGCCGAAATACTCGGCCGCACGTCGGCACTGGCCGTCGTTCGCCAAATGGCCAAGCCCGAGGAATTCCGGCAGGGCGTCGACTCTGGTGATCCGACCTATTGGATCAGCAACAGCCGGGATTTTTGGCGCGCGAATAATCCCCTCCTGCCCGGCGACTTGATTTACAATCCCGCCTGGGATCCCAATCGCCGCATGCATGTCGCCCTCGCCGGCTTTTTCGATCTCGACGGGGATGGCCAGGACGATTTGCAATCCTTCATTCGCATCCTGCAATCCCTGGGCGTGGACGTGGACGTCTACCTCGACTCGGCGGACGACTTCAAGCCCAAGGGGCGCATGTCCAATCAAACCGAACTGCTGATCATCGGCTCCTCCCCCCTGCTAGCCACGAAGGGCGAATCGCCGAAAGCCGCGGGCGGCGGGCGCATGAACGAGGCTGTGAACGCCTTGCAGAACGAAGCCCGCAACAAGGGCATCGAAATCGTGACCCTGAATCGCTTCCTCGACCGCATGGGCTTCGTCGCCGAGCGCATTCCGCAATTGCAAGGTTCGGGCAATCGCGTCCTCCGCTCGGGCAGTGCTCCCGCGGATGCTCCGGGCTCCAAGAACGGCAACGGCGACAATAAAGATATGGACAAGTAATTCGATCTCAACCATCGCTAACGCCATCGACCCACAAGCTTGTCTTGTGGGTCTTTTCTTTGTCCGGGACGAAAACTTTCTCCTTGCAAGCATCCCCCTGGGGACATATAAGCAAACACAGGAACCCCAACCCGTTTGGAACCCACCATGCAGCCCCTTCAAGGAGAAGCAACGCCATGTCCGTGCCGTCGCCGTCCGCCGTGCGTGCCGTATTGGAAGCCGGTGAGGGCATCCTCCGTTTAGCGCCGACGTGGGTGCCGCGATCCTTCCTGATGCCCGGACGCCGCTTGCGACTGCATCCTGATGACTATTACGCCCTCGGGGCGCATCGCGGCGGCATCGACGAGCGTTGGTTCAGCAGCACGACGCCCGCGGCCAACGAAGGCGCGCCGCCCGATGAAGGGTTGAGCTACATCGTCGACCATGGGAAGAAGGCGTTCACCCTCCGCGACGCCATCGCCGTCGAAGGCGCCAACCTCATCGGCCAAGAGATGTGGAACCGCTACAAGCGCTGGCCGGTCTACAGCAAATTTTTCGACAACCTCGGCCCGATTCCGCACCACATGCATCAAAGCGACGAGCAAGCCGCCCTGGTCGGCCAGCAAGGCAAACCCGAATCCTACTACTTCCCTCCGCAATACAACCCCACGGGCAACAGCTTCCCATACACCTTCTTCGGTCTGGAACCCGGCACGACGAAGCAGGATATTCGCCGCTGCCTGGAACGCTGGCATCAAGGGGACAACGGCATTCTCCATTTCAGCAAGGCTTACCGCTTGCAAGTGGGCACCGGCTGGCTGATCCCCCCGTGCATTTTGCATGCTCCAGGCTCGCTCTTGACTTACGAGCCGCAATGGGGCTCCGACGTCTTTGGCATGTATCAAAGCATGGTGGAAGGCCGCGTCGTTCCCTGGTCCTTGCTCGTCAAGGACGTTCCCGCCGAGAAGCATCAAGACCTGGACTATCTGGTGGAACAATTGGATTGGGAAGCCAACGTCAACCCGCGTTTCAAAGACAGTCATTACCTGGCTCCTCTGGACGACCCCGCGCTGAGCGGTGATGGCTTTGTGGATCGCTGGGTGGTCTACGGCCTGGTTCATGGCAAACAGTTGTTCTCCGCCAAGGAACTCACCCTGCAGCCCGGCGTGAAAGCCACGATCAAGGATCCTGGCGCCTACGGCTTGATCGCCGTGCAAGGCAGCGGCACGATCGGCAAGATGCGGCTGCACACCCCTACCCTGCTGCGCTTCCACGACCTCGCCGAGGATGAGGTCTTCGTCGCCGCGGCCGCCGCCAAGCAGGGCGTGACGCTGACCAACACCGGCAGCGAGCCGCTCGTGACGCTGCGGTATTTCGGACCCGACGTTCACGCCCATTTGCCCGCCATTGGCGCGAAGGCCTAAACCCTGCCGCGCCGGATGCCGCAGGGAATGATGCCAACCCAAGCCCTTTTCTTCTCGACGATTCTCAGGAGTCTCAGCCAATGAAAAAACTGTCCATCGGTACTTGGGCCTTTGTTTTCAATCAAGAGCACGTGGCGGATTTCCATACCATCCTGCACAAGCTGCAGCAGCTCAAGTTTGACGGCGTCGAGTTGGGCGGCTTCGATCCTCATCCCCATCCCGGAACCCACAATCGCAAGCAACGCGCCGCGCTCAAGAAGGAAGTGGCCGACCATGGGCTGGCCTTCTCCGGCTTGGCGGCGGACTTGTGGAAAATGAAGCTGATCAGCGTGGAAGACAGCGGCCCCTACGTCGCGGAATTCGCCAAGAACTTGTTTTTCGCCGAGGATTTGGGCATCGATCTGATCCGCGTGGACAGCGTCGAGCCGCCGGATGTTTTTGCGCAAACGGGCCTGGACCCGAAGGTTGGCTTCGACCGTTGCGTGCGGGCCTGGGATCTGTGCAGCAAATTGGCCGCCGACCGGGGCATCCGCGTGACCTGGGAATTTGAACCCGGCTTCGCCTTCAACAAACCCTCGGAAATCGTGGCCATGGTGGACGCCGTCCGCGCCTTGGGCAACCCCAATTTTGGCGTGCTCTTCGACACGTGCCACGCCCATCTCTGCGCCGCCAAGGGTTCGCGTCATCTCGGCGAGAAGGAAATCCTCAAGGGCGGCGCCATGGAACTGCTCGACCGCCTCAAGGGCCGGATCAACCACGTCCATCTCATTGATTCCGATGGCAGCTTGAACGAGCATCAGACCAGCACGCATAATCCATTCGGCACCGGCGAGCTGAACTTCGATCAGCTCCTGCCGGCCCTGGCCAAGGCGGAGATTCCCAATGATTGGTGGACGGTCGACCTGTGCTTCTGGCCTGACGCTTGGAGCGTCACCGAGGACGCCAAGAAGTACCTCGACGCCAAGCAGAAAAGTCTCCAGCTTTGATCGCACCCATTTGTGAACGAAGCAATCATCGGGATCGACGGGTGTCGATCCCCCCGCATCCATGGCGATTCCATCCCTTCAAGGACCAGGCAACATGAAAAAGCCACTCAATGTCGGCATGATCGGTTATGGTTTCATGGGGCGTGCTCATTCGAACGCCTATCGCCAGGCGAATCGGTTCTTCGACTTGCCTTATGAACTCGTGCTCAAGGCCGCCTGCGCCCGGCAAAAGGAGCCTCTCCAGGCTTTCGCGGAACGATGGGGGTACGAATCGACGGCATCCGATTGGCGCGCCTTGATTGAGCGCAAGGACGTCGACGTGATCGATATTTGCACGCCGAATCATCTGCATGCCGAGATCGCCATCGCCGCCGCGGCCCAGGGCAAAATGATCCTCTGCGAGAAACCGCTGGCCATGAATGGAGTGGAAGGCCGCCGCATGGTCGAAGCCGTCGAGAAAGCCGGCGTGGCCAACATGGTGTGGTACAACTATCGCCGCGTTCCCGCCGTCACCCTGGCCAAGAAGCTGATCGACGAGGGCAAGCTCGGCAAAATCTTTCATTATCGCGCCAAGTTCCTGCAGGATTGGACGATCAGTCCGGAATTGCCCCAAGGGGGGGCGGGCTTGTGGCGGCTCGACGTGCAAGCGGCCGGCAGCGGCGTCACCGGCGATTTGCTCGCCCATTGCATCGACACGGCCTTGTGGCTCAATGGCGATCTCGCCTCCGTCAATGCCATGACCGAAACGTTCATCAAGGAACGCAAGCACAACCTCACGGGCAAAGTGGAAAAAGTCGGCATCGACGACGCCTGTGCTTTTCTGGCGCGCTTCAAGAACGGCTCCTTGGCCAACTTCGAGTCCACCCGCTACGCCCGCGGCCACAAGGCGCTCTATACCTTCGAAATCAACGGCGAGCATGCCTCCATTGCCTGGGACCTGCACGATCTGCATCGTTTGCAGTATTTCGATCATCGCGATGAAGGGCAAGTCCGGGGTTGGCGGTCCATCCACGTCACCGACGGCGACCACCCCTACATGGGGCATTGGTGGGTGCCTGGTTTACAAATTGGTTATGAGCACAGCTTCACGCACCAGGTCGCGGATTTCGTACAAGGATTGGCTTCTGGCAAGCCCGCGGAGCCGACCTTCCGGGACGCCCTACGAACACAAGCCGTGCTGGATGCCATTCTGCAATCCGCGGCGACCCAGCGGTGGGTGGCCCCGGAAATGTAACTTCAGCCGCGACACCGCCGGCAGACGCTGCGTCGAACGTTCGACCCTTGATCGATTCATGGCGGAAAGAAACCCGCCTCCCCTTCATACACGGTCCGATCGCGGCGCAACCGCTGCAGCAACGCCGCATATTGCTCGGCGACCTGCGGATAACCGCGCAGCCGTTCCCGCGCCTTGGGGCCGGTGTCGGCTCCCACTCGACCTTGGCTGTCATGGAAGTCCTGCAGCACCAAAACCTCCGGCGCCGCCTCGAGAAGCCGCCGGCGGAAGGCCTCCGGGTCGCTGAGCGGCAGCATGGGGGTCACGCACAGCCCGACGGCGATCCCCTGCCCGCGCAGTTCCTGGAAGGCTTGCCAACGATCCTCGAGGGCGGGGGCGTGCGGTTCGAACACCTTGCGAATCTGGTCGTCATCCGTCGGGATGGAAAGGTTCACGCGGACGCGCTGCCATTGCCGAAAGAGATCGCCATCGCGCGCGACCAGCGGGCCGCGCGTTTGCACAAGCAGCCGAGGCTGATGCGGCAGCAAGGCTTCCAGGATGCCGCGCGTCAGACCGAGCCGGCGCTCGATCGGTAAATAGGGATCGGTCACGCTGGAAAGATACAATGGCTGGCGGGCGATCTTGGGAGCGGTGCGCAGGGCCACGTCCACGGCGTTGGTCTTGGCCGCGAGCCATCGCCCCCATTGCTCCAGGGGCCGGCGATTCTGCGGCAGGAACATGGCATAACAATAGGTGCAGCCAAAGGTGCAGCCGACGTAGGGATTGCAGGTCCAGGCGAACCCTCCCCGCCGGATGAATCCCGTGGCCGGGCTGAAAATGCTGCGTGCCACCACGCTTTCCATGGCCGCGTCCAGAAAAAAACCCACGGTGCGAGGCCGTGGGTGGATGCGATGGATCGGTTAGGCGCTAATTCTGGTTGGTCGTTTCTTTGAACTCCGGCGAGCGCGGCAGGACGGGCGTCGGCGGCCGGGGCGGTTCTTGCTGCGTCACCTGCTGATTGGGGCGGCGATTCGGGTCGGCGTTGGCGTTCAGATCATCCTCGATGCCCGACAGCCCTTTTTTGAACTCGACAATCCCCTTGCCCAGCGAGCGCCCTATCTCCGGCAGCTTGCGGCCAAAGAGCAGAAACAACACCAGAATGATGATCAACATATACTCTGGGTTCATTAACCCCAGAAGGAGGCCGTGATTCATGACACACCTCGATTAGGAAATCCTCTCCGGCAGGCTCTTTTATAGTATACCCGATTTCCGCCGGGAAAACATAGGAAAACCCCGGCATCCTGGAAGCAAACGCGGTTTCCACGGCCATCCATACGCCAGGCGGTGCGGACCGATCGATTCATTCCGGAAACAGGACCGTGCTGAGATAGCGTTCGCCCAGGTCGGGCAGGACCACGACAATGGTTTTCCCCGCATTTTCCGAACGCTGCGCCACTTGCACGGCCGCGTGTGCCGCGGCTCCGCAACTGATGCCGCACAGCATGCCTTCTTCCCGCGCCAAGCGGCGCGCCATGGCGATGGCGTCGTCATCGGTCACGGTGATGACCTCGTCGATCACCTGGAGATTTAAAATCTTGGGGATAAAGCCCGCCCCGATGCCCTGAATCTTATGCTTCCCCGGAACCAAAGGTTCGCCGCGAAAGTGCTGCGTCAAAATGGGGCTGGCGGCCGGCTCGACGGCGACGCACTTGAAGCCGGGGCGGCGGCTTTTCAGCACCTCGCCCACGCCGGTGATGGTTCCCCCCGTGCCGATTCCCGACACCAGCACGTCCACTTCGCCCTTGGCGTCGCTCCAGATTTCCTCCGCCGTGGTCTTGCGATGGACTTCCGGATTGGCGGGATTTTCGAACTGCTGCGGCATGAAGCTGTTGGGCGTGGCCTGCAGGACTTCCACCGCCTTTTCCACCGCGCCGCGCATCCCCTTGTCCCCGGGCGTGAGGATGACCTCGGCGCCGAAGGCCTTGAGCAGCCGGCGGCGTTCGATGCTCATGGTTTCGGGCATGGTGACCTTGAGCTGATAACCCTTGGCGGCGCAGCAGAAGGCCAGTCCGATCCCCGTGTTGCCGCTGGTGGGCTCGACGACGACCGACCCCGGCTTGAGCTTGCCGCTGCGCTCGGCGTCCTCGATCATGGCGACGGCAATGCGATCCTTGACGGACCAAAGGGGATTGAAATTTTCCATCTTGGCCAGCACCTTGGCGGGAGCCGTCCCGACGACCCGGCGCAGTTGCACCAAGGGCGTTTTGCCGAAGGTTTGCGTGATATCCGAAAAAGTGCGCTCGCGAAAGCTGGCCGCCGTGGTCATGAACGTCTCTCCCTGGAGAATGGCATGGGGCTGTTTCATGCCAATATATGTCCCTGGCCGAATTCTGTCCCGACCGAAAAGAAAACCGCGAAGGCAAACCTTCGCGGCGGAGAGTGAATCAGGTTCTACAGGAGTGGCGGAACTTACTTGGGAATCGCAACGTTCAATTCGAGCGTTTCGCCGTCCTTCAGTTCCACGCCGGCGCCAGCCACCTTGCGGTTCTGGGCGTCGCTCGGCAGCATCTCGTGCCACACGACGACGTCAAACTTGCCATTCGTGGGCACGGGCACATTCTTGATTTCGAACTCGCCGTTGTCGTTCGTCACCGCGAAGAACGGATGCGAGAATTTCCAAACGAAAGCACTCATGAACGAGGAGTGCTGATTGCAAGACACCTTGTATGGTTCGCGATCGGACGTTTCCAAATCCTTGTACACGTGACTGTTTCCCGGCGGCAGCGTCTTGCTGTAAGCGGCGGGGCCGCTCAAATTGGCGTCATGCGAGATGGGGGGCTGGCTGTCGTTCAAGAAGCGGATGTCCTGCTTAGGCCCCAAGCCCAGAACGCGAGGCTCGAATTGACACCGCGGCTGCTCCATTTCCAGAATTTCTTTCCCCGCGGGCGGCTTGGTCAAGTCATCGGGCAATTTGGGCATGCGCATCCCCGTCTGAGGGCGAACGAAGACGACAGCGTAGCGAATGCCCTTCTTGTCGCTGCTCTTGTCGCAGTACCAGCCGCTCATCATGACGCTTGAGGGACATGAATCCTTATCCTTGTCTGGGGCCATGGAGTTGACGACGGGTTCGCCGTCGCCATTATAGGTGATGCGTCCCTTGATGGTGGCCGTGCCTTTGAATTCCAATGTGCCCGCGGCGGCCGTGCCCCCCGTGGTGGTTCCCGCCTTGGTCGGAGTGGTTTTCTTGGCCTCCTTGGTGGGGGTTTCCTTCTGGCAGCCGGCGAAGGTGCCAACGGCCACGCCCAAGATCAGGGCCAAACCTAAGAAACGTTGCATGCTCGCAAATCCTCCAGAAAAAGGGTCGTTGATTTACTAGACATGAGGGAGCCGTTAGTCAGATTTGGCCTCGAACCGGCCCAGGTCCGTCTCGGCTCCTGGCTTAACGTCGATGTTTTTGCCGCGGCGGCCAACCACCCACCCTGCTTCTTCGTGCCATAAAACCAGGGTGCGCGTTCCGGCCGGAGCGAGCTTGATGGCAAACTTGCCCTCCTCATCCGTGACGGCAAAGTAGGGATGCTCGAACACGTAGAGGTAGCCCTTCATCCATTCATGGGCGCCGCAGCGCAGGGAGTTGGGCAAATAGCTCGCCTCCAATTGGAAGGTTTTTTCCGATTGGGGCGGCATCTGTACGTTGTATGAATTGCTGAACCCATCGATTACGACGTTGTGGGCGATAGGCGCGGGATTCTTCACCAACAAGGTCTGGTCCTTCCGCATGGCCAGGACGCGCGGCTCAAAAACGCAAAAAGGCTGATCCAAGACGGCTTCCTTCTGAGCGGGAGCGGCCAGCGATTCATGAACGGGAAGCGCTTTGCCGCGCTCGGGCTGCAGGAAGACCACCACGTTGGCCAGCCCTTTGTTCTTGGGATGGACCTTCCATTTGACATCGAGCTGCGGCCCCTTGCTCTGGCAATGATCTTGATCCTTCGTCATGTTGAAGGGCAAGCTTTCAGGGATTTTGTCCCCGCTGAAAATGACTTGCCCCTTGATCGTCCCCCAGCCTTCCTCGGCGGGCATGGCCGCGGCGTTCGCCGGGGCGGCCTCGGAAAACCACGGACCGATCAACACGAACGGCAACCAGCAGAGGATGAACATCAGCCATCGAGCCAACGGCATCAATAATCTCCATGATAGGCGTCGGGACGCGCCCCCGCCTTGCGGCTGGTCGGCGGTGGTACCGGGATGAAACCCCAACTGATGATGGCGTCCCGAACCGCTTTTAGTTTTTCTTCCGGAGCGAGAGCGAACTCCACTTGAAGTTGATGATAGGCGCCGTCCAGCAGCGGCAGCGGCACAGCCCCGCCCAGCGGACGCGCGCCGATGGCCGAAAACAGGGGTGCCAGTTGGCTGGCCGCCTTCATGCCCGGGTCTTTCATCAACTTTTGCATCCGCGGATATTCTACGCCCCGATTGTAGAAGTTTTCAAACCAGGGCATGCGGGTGTAAGGAATGACGCGCTTGGGCAAGCCCACCCAGCGGTCGATGTATTCCGGCCGCAAACGCTCAGGAGCATGGTAAAAGGCCGGGCCTTTCGCCACCAGGTCGCCCTCGGCTAAGTACGTCCCCGCATTGTGGCATTGCAAGCAAAGCTGCCGGTCCACGACCATGCGCCAGCCCTTTTCGAAGTAATCGATTTGGGCGATCTCGGCGTCGGAAAGGCTGGTGAATTGCTTCAGCTTCGCGCGATATTGCTGGCGCAATTTTTCTTGATGGACGGGATCCTGGACGTCGGGCCGGGTCGTGAATTCCTCGATCCCCAGCGCTTTCTCCTGCAGGCGATCCACGGCCGTGAAATAGAGCACCAGGGCGTTCGCTTCTTCCTCGGTCATGTTAAATTGCGGCATCTTCAGGTGCCGATAGACGGCCGGCCGAAGCCCGATGGGCTTGAGCAAGAAGGACGTCAGCCACTTGGGCTGCACCTTTTGCCCTTCGCGCATCAAGGGCGGCGGGACCGACCCCATCAAATCGCTGCGGTCGCCCACCAGATTTTTCCGCTCGATCTTGGCCAGCAGTCGAGCGTGCACGTCGGTGTAGAGGCCGCCATAGGGATCATGCCTGGGCAGCGGCGATTCGAGGGGGATGTTGAAGGTGATCTGCCCGGCGGGGAACTGCTGGGCGTGGCCTTGTTCATCGCGAAATTGGAACGCTTCCCAAAGCTCCAGGCTAATCTGGCCTTCTTCCGTGTCAATCGATCGGGGCAAGCCCTTGAGGACGATCTTGCCCGGCGGATCGGCCGTCGTGGCCCGCCAGGAGGAGCTATTTGGATAGCCCAGGTCGTTCTTCAAATCGGTTTGCGTCGTTTCATTCTTGAACTGTCTGAGCACAAACGCTTTGGTTTCTTCGTCCATCGCCACTTCGTAGCGGCCGGGTTTGACGATGTGGCAGCCGACGCAGTTATACTTTTCGAGCAGGTGCAGCCCCTTGACCTCGTTCATCCGGTCGCGGCGCGGCTGATGGACGAACTTCATGGGCACCGGCTCGGCGACGAGCCCCAGGATGAAGGTCATGACCGCTTCGCGCCCCTTTTGTTCGGCCAAGGCCGAGCGGGCCTGGAAGTCGGCCTCGGATTCATTGGGCTTGCGGGCCACCCGAGCGAACTTGAACTGCGGCATCTTCAAGTGGTCGTCCCAGGTTCGCTCCTTGAACTTCTCATAGTCGAAGCTGCGCGGTTCGTAGAGCTTTTGATGCAAGAAGCCGTCTCTTCGCTTCGATCCCAAGGCGTCTTTGAAGAAGGGATCGTAGCCTTCGAGATGATCGGCCACGTATTTGTTGATGTTGTCGAAAGCCAGGCGTTCGGCGTCCTTCTTGCCCCAATCATTGAGGGGAACGCCGATCGGTTTGGCGGTTTCGAAACCGGGGATGTCATGGCAAGAGAAGCAGCCGTTGCGGCTGATGGTCTTGCGGCCGAGATAATACAGCTTCCGCTCCTCATGGCTCATCTGCGCCAAGGGTGAATGGCTGGGGTGTTGCGCGGCCAGGATGCGCTCGTCGGCGTCGGGCCGCATGAAGCGGACGTTCTCGATGCCCTTGGCCAAAGCGTCGCGGGCATCGGAGCGGGTCGCCAGGGCCTTTTCCAGATACATGAGCACCATGCCGTCGACGTCGCCGGTGGAGACTTCGACTTGCTGCCATTCCTTGCCCGCGGGGACGTTGCCTTGATCGGTCAGCAGCCAGGCGACCAGGTCGGCCCGCTCCGCGGGGCTCAGTTGGGGAATGGGCATCATCGTGCGCGGATGGTAAGCGCTCGGATTGGTCAGCCAGGCGTAAAGCCAGGCTTCGGCGCGGTTTTTGTCCTGATCATAGCCCAGCTTTTCCCGCAAGCCGATGAGATTCGGGCCATAGCGCGTCTCGGCGAGCAAGTCGCTGAGCGTTTCATCGCTCTTGTGCTGATCGCGAATGGTTTCGTGGCCGTGGCAGGCCAGACAGCCCTTGAGTTGGAAGATTTTTTCGCCGTTTTTGGGGTCGGGCTTGTGAGCGGCGATTTCGGGCGCGGGCCAGGGCTGCTTTTTCAGGGCGTTGGCGGATTGATGCATCCCTTCCAGGTCGCGCAGATGATCCAGCACCGCACGGAGTTGATCCTTGGACACGTTGGCGCGGCGCTCGGGCGCCAGTTTGACCAAATCCTCAACGGGCGTATCGGGCGGCAACTGGGGATCCTGATGCCGGGGCGCCAATTGCGGGTTGTCCTGCCGTTGCTGCTCGATGAGCATGTAGGCCTTGCGAACATCCTGCAATTGCATCCATTCGCTCGGTTCCATGGCATGGACGGCTTGAAGCTGGGCCAGGTAGCTTTCGCTCGCCTTGGCCAGGTAATAGCTCATGGCGCGGATTTCCGCGTCGGGGAAGGCTTTGTAATGATCGCCCAGGTTGGAAGGGCCGGGACGATCATCCGCCAATTGATGCGGATGGTTGTTGTGCAAACCGTAGTAATGCGGCATGCGGGTTTCCGGCCGGAACGCGCGCGGATTGCGAATCCAGCGCGACATCCAGCCTTCGTTCAGCTTTTCGGCCAGGCGGCGCAAGCCGGGGCCAACCTTGCGGAAGCCTCCCGGAGGATCGCCAGGGTCGGCCATCGCCTTGGCTTTTTCCAGCGGCGAAAGGTTGTCCAAAGGGGGATAAGGTTCAAGCCGCAGGTCGGGGCCGATCGACCGGCCCGACTTGTACCCGGAGATTTCATGGCAGCCAAAGCAGCCCAGGTCGCGGACCAGGCGATACCCTTCGAGCAGTTTGGGGGCCTCTTCCTTGCCATCGGTGCGAATGAGGTCGAAGACCTGGTGGTGGCACTTCAAGCAGGAGGATTCGATGAAGCGATGGGGAATCTGCGGATAGTCCCACATGAAGTCGGGGTGCAGGCTTTCCGCCCAATGGTAATCATGCTCCCAGCGGTGTTTCTTATCTTCATAGGTCTCGACATCGCGGCCGTTGGTCTTCGTCGTATCGGGGAAGTGGTAGGCAAACTTGAACGTCGCGGACCCGCCCTGCCCCGAATGGCAAACGGTGCAGGCAAACTTTTCCACCGGATGCGGGCTATTCGACCCCACGAACAATTCCTGCCGCGGGTGGCCGCAATAGGCGGCAACGTCGGCGGCGGTGAGACGCCGCTTCTTGAGGGCCGCGGGCAGGCTGTTGTAGATCGCCAGTTCCGCTTCCGACTCCGGCGGCTCGTCCTTGTGCTTATTCAGGAACTCCACCAAGTCGCGCAGCCGATCCTTGGTGTAATCCGCCTTGTCGATGAACATGTGGCAAGTAGCGCAGCGATCCAGGCGCTGCACGTGCTTGAAGTTGTAATCGATCGTCAAGCCATCGGGGATGTGTTGTTCGATCTTGAAGGGGGGAGCAAAGGCATCCAGGATGGGCAGGTTGCGAAACGCGGCGCCGGCCCCATAAGTGCGCTGATCGGCCAGGCGCGCCAGGCGATCCCGTTCCCGGGTCAACCGGTCCAGTTCCGCCACTGCGCCAGCGGCTTCCGCCCGTGCGTTTTGAATGTTTTGCTCCAGTTCGTCCCGTTCCTTGTCCATTTTGGCGACTTCATCTTCCAACGGCAGCAGCACACGGGTGACGAAGACGTTGATGCGATCTTCCTCATAAAGGACGGCATCCTCGGGAGCATGGGCATGGAGGAGAATGTCGCGGAAACTGACCAAGGAATCTCGGACCGCCTTCTGCGACGACAAACGCTCGGCGGCCTTGTGCAGCTTCGGCTTCAGCTCATTCAGTTTCGCTTGCCACTCGCGAATCTGGTCGTTGGCGATGCGCAGCAGCAGTTGCTTGGCGTCTTCCTCAAACGAATCCGTCTTCAAGGTCTCGGAAATGCCCGGCTGCAAGGCGTCGAACTTCATTTTGACCATGGCCCGGGCCGCCTCGATGGCCTCGGCGTTGGCCGACTGCAACTGCGCGACCTCTTGCCGGAGCAGGGAGACTTCGATCTCCCGCCCTTTGCGCTGGACCGATTTGAATTCGCGGTCGTAATCGACCCAGAACATCCAAATCAAACTGGCCAGCATGGCCACGCTGGACAGGGAAAAGACGATGTCCAGCATTTTCTGATTTCGGTAGAAATCGTCGCGTGCAGCCATATCATCCTCGCAAGGTTGCGGTCATCAATCCCAGCCCAGCCACCATCCACAGCCGCGTCCCGGCCTAAATATGGAAGAAGAATTCCGGGATGGCCACGATGTATTTTAAATCGATCGTCCAGCGGAGCAGCATCTTGATGGGCAGACTGGCCATCAAGAGCAGCAGCATCACCAGCGTGATATAGCGAATGAAACCCATTCGCAGGAAAAAGGAGCGCATGATCGTCTTCGCCAACAGCGGCGGCAGGACGAAGAAGAAGGCCAGGATCAAAAGAATCCCGGGCAGCTCCCGCATGAAAATCACCCACAAGCTGACCGACCCGGTCGGGTGCTCCCACAAAATGCCCAACCACCGAATCCAGAAATAATCCGAGAGGTTGACGTTGTTCAGGGGCACGAGCTTGTGCGGATCCCATTCCTCATACAGCCCATAGAAGTTCCAGTTAGGCCCGCGGAGGAAGGTCCCCAGGAAGATGAGGACCACCCACAAGATGACGAAGCCAAACAGGAAGCTGATGATCGAAAAGGCTCTTTCCTTGAAGGTGTAGTAGCCATTGCCTTTTTGATTGAAGTCGATGTAGGGCATGGCCATCAGCCCCAGGATGATGAGCGTGGGAAAAACCACGCCGGCGAGCCAGGGGTCGTAATAGACCAGCATTTCCTGCAGTCCCAGGAAGTACCAAGGCGCCTTGGACGGGTTGGGCGTCTTGGTGCTGGAAGCGGGCTGTTCGAGTGGAGCGGGCAATGCCACAGCCCAAACGACCAGGATCACCGTCACCACGACCATGCAGATCAATTCGGTATAGACCAGGTCCGGCCACACCAGGACCTTTTCATCCTCGATCTTCTCCAAGGGCGGCTCGCCGCGCTCCATGCGTTCATCGTTGATGACGGCGCGGCGCAGGGGCAGCCACGTGAAATAGGCCACCGTGAAGACGAGGAAGACGATGGGCACATTATCGGGTTTGCCGATGATGTGGCGGAAGTCCGGGTCGGTCATGCTCCAGCCGCCGAAAAGGAGCATGAGATTCATGACGAGCCAGGCGACGTTGGGTTCGGTGAACAGCTTGCGCCACACCAGAACGGCGGCGAAGACGGCGTTCGCCAGCATGAAGTAGGTCACCGCGCCGGTGCCGTAGAGGATGACCATAAGCACCGAGATGATGATCCACCACAGGACCATGCGCTCGCCCGCGCCCATGCCGCAAAAGAGTTCGCGGGTGTCTTCCGTGAACATGGCCCCGATCCTGACGCGGAGCACATAGCTGAACAGCGCGTCGCAAATCCACAGCCCCAGACACAAGTACATCAAGAATTCGACGCTGCGCGTGATGATGTCGTTGAGCGAGAGATTGCCCGGCGCGGGGGGCAGGCCCATGCTGGTCAGGCCCCGCGACAGGCCATAGTCGCTCAGATCGCGGACCCAGTAGGGCAGGAAGCGTCCCTGATCCGAGCCGAAGTTGTGCATCACGTACATGAGCACGTGCAGCAGAAACAGCCCGGAAACGGCGAACCAGAAATAGGCCCATTTGCGGCTCTGATTCACCTTGAGTTGATACCAGCCAAATCCAACGTTGGCCAGCATGACGACCAGGTAGTACCAGGCCAAACCGTTTTGCACCTGGGGATTCAGATCGGCACCGTGCATAACCGTTCTCTTCTTCGCTGAAGATCACCCCACCCGCGGTGGGACACCACGATCCAAACAACTACCTCGCCAGACGGACCCATCCCATCCAGGCGAGTCGCGGCGATGCTACAACGGCCCGCTAATGCCGCCATCCTTGCGGATCCGCCAGAAATGGATGGCGATCAACAAGGCCGCCGCTAAAGGCAAAGCCACGCAGTGGAGCACATAAAACCGGAGCAGCGTCATTTCGCCGACGAAGCGCTGCCCGAGCAGGGCAAACCGGGCGTCGCTGCCGGAGTGGATCAGATCGACTCCGCCCACGTTGAGCAGTTTAGCGCCGGGCCCTTCATGCCCCAAGAGCGGCGTCGCCCGGGCCATGTTGCTGCCCACGGTGATGGCCCATATGGCCAATTGATCCCAGGGCAGCAAATAACCCGTGAAGCTGAGGAGCAAGGTGAGCACGAGCAGGATGACGCCGATGGTCCAATTAAACTCCCGCGGCGGCTTGTAACTGCCCGTCAGGAACACGCGATACATGTGCAGCCAAATGGCGATGACCATGGCGTGGGCCCCCCAGCGATGCAGTTCGCGGAGCACGCCCAGCGTCGTGACCTGGCCGAGGGAGATGATGTCGTTGTAAGCATGTTCCAGCGTGGGCCGATAGTAGAACATCAGCAGCACGCCCGTCACCGTCTCCACCAAGAAGAGGAAGAAGGTGATGCCGCCCATGCACCAGGTGTAGCTCAGGGCAATGCCTTGCTTGCGGATGGAGACCGGGTGCAAATGGAGAAAGAAATTGGTCAACATCACCACCACCCGGTTGCGCCGATCCTTCGGGGCCGGGTGGCGGAAGATGGATTTCCAAATCTGCGAGTTGCGAACGTAATCACCCAACGGCATGGTTTAGTCCTTCAAGACGTTCAAAATGGAAGCGCTGGAAAAAGTCAAACCGCTAGACCTGCACGGAAGCGTCGGGGCTGCCCCATTCCCCCAATTCATGTTGAAACTTCTTGCTCTTGTCGACCAGCAACTGGCCATCGTCGGCAATGCTGATCTTGAATCGCTCCAAGGGGCGAGGCGCGGGGCCCTCGAAATTGATCCCGTTCTTGTAGAAGCCGCTGCCATGGCAGGGACATTTGAATTTTTGCTCGTTTTCCAACCAATTGGGGGTGCAGCCCAGGTGCGTGCAGATCGTGCTCAGGGCAAAAATCGTGTTGCCCTCGCGCACCAGCCAAACGCCTTGTTCTTGCTTGTAGCGTTCGACGACCTGTCCGGGTTCATAGCCGCCTGGAACCCCTGCCTTGAAGGAACTGGGTGGCTCCGCCAGGACGTTGGGGAACATGAAGCGGACCGTGCCGAGGGCCATCGCCGCCATGGAGGCGCAAAACGTCGTCCAGGCGATGCCCATCCAGGTGAACAGAAAGAAGCGGCGATCCGCGCCAGGCTTTTTCACCGGCGGCTTGGCTGGCGGCGGAACCGCGGGAGGCGTTGCCGAAGGGGCGGCGGCAGTGGCGGTTCCAGCCGTCCCCGCGGGGGAGGCTGCCGTCGTTTCAGCAGGCTTGGTCGGTTCTGACATGGGGATCCTCGTGGCACTCGGACCTACTGGCTTCACCCTATTGGTGCTTTGTCCTTTATACAACCTAAGTTGTAAGGTTCAAAACCCCGGAAGCAACCAATTTGTGGAGATTCTGACGATTTTTGATCAGCAATCAAGATGCCACTGGCCAGGAAGTTGGATTCTCATTGAAAATCCCTTTGAATCTTTACGACACTGTGCATGATCCTTCCCGGCCGTGCAAAAATGGCCCCCATCGATTCTCGGCCATGAGAATCGATGGGCTTCATTGCCGGGCCGATGCAAACTTCTAGGCTATGGGAATAACGATGACCGTGTCCTTGAACGGTCAGCTATTTCGTTCCGTCGGAGTCGCTCATTCCTCATGTCGGTTCATTTGTGGGATTGGCAAACCCCCGCGCCTGAAGCGTGCCGTGGCGCCGTTCTTGCCCTGGGTAATTTTGACGGCGTCCACCGAGGCCATGCGGACCTCATGGGCCGCCTCCAAGCGATGGCGCGGCGGCTTGCCACCTTTCCCATGGCGGTGACGTTCGATCCGCATCCCCTGCACTTTCTGGCTCCTGGAGCCGATCCGATTCCCCTGGCCGCCTTATCGCGTCGCTGCGAATGGCTGCAGCAAGCCGGCGCCAGCAAGGTGCTCATCCTGAAGGTTACTCCAGAGCTGTTGCAGCTCTCTCCTGAGTTTTTCTTCCACGAAGTGTTAAGCGGCAAGCTCCATGCCCGGGGTTTCGTTGAAGGTCCCAATTTCGCCTTCGGCAAAGACCGCGCCGGCACGCCGCAAGTCTTGCAGACCCTTTGCGAGGCCTCCGGACTGCCACTGGAAATCGCCGCGCCCATGATGCAGGACGGGGACATCGTTTCCAGCAGCCGCATTCGACAAGCAATCATGGCGGGGGACGTTCGCTTAGCCGAGCGTTTGCTGGGCAGGCCGCATGAAGCCGAGGGGGTCGTCGGCCGCGGCGCGAGTCGGGGCCAGCGCATCGGTTTTCCCACCGCCAATCTGGAGGGGATCACGACGCTGCTTCCCCCTATCGGCGTCTACGCCGCATGGGGCGAGATGGAGGGTGAACGCTGGCCGGCGGCCATCAACCTCGGGTCCAACCCCACCTTCGCGGAACACCACGACAAAGTCGAGGCCCATCTCATTGGGTTTCAAGGTTCGCTCTTCGGCCGCCCCCTACGGTTGGGCTTCCTGGATCGTTTGCGAAACGTGACCGCCTTCCCTTCCGTGGAAGCGCTGCAGCAGCAACTCAAGCAGGACATCGCGGCTGCTCAAGCCATCTTCCAGTCGAACCGGAGTCAATCGTCCGCGATTAAAACCGTGGCCGCCCCGCAAGAGCTGCGACAGCGCGTGGAAGTCGTGCTCAATTCGACCTTGCGCCCCATTTTGCAGGACACGGGCGGCAACGTCATCCTCGTCGACATCACCGAGGACAAGGTGGCCCGGATCAGCCTTCAGGGGACGTGTCGCGGATGCCCCAGCACCGTGATGAGCATCATCATGGGGATCGAAAGCGAACTGCGCGACATGGTCCCAGAAATCGCCTATCTTGAAGTCATTGGCGACTAGGCGCGGCAGGATGTTCTCCGCGAGCCTGTGATGGCGTCATGATCAGGATTATTTCACGATGTAGCCGCCGTCGACGACGATCGTCGTGCCGGTGATGTAGCTGCCCGCGTCGGAGGCCAGGAGCAGCATCGGCCCGATGAGTTCATCCGGCTGGCCCCAGCGATCGAGGGCCGTGTGGTCGCTGAATTGTTTTTTCTCGGCATCGCTGAGCAGCGACATAGGAAGATCGGTCATGAAAGGACCGGGAGCGATGCAGTTGACCGTCACATTGTAAGGCCCCAGGTCGAGCGCCATGGACCGAGCCAAGCCCCGGAGGGCGGTCTTGGCGGCGGAGTAGGCGTTGCGGCCCGCCTTGGAGACAAAGCCGAAGGTCGACGAGATGTGAATGATCCGGCCCCAGCGCCGCTGTTTCATCCCCGGCGCCAAGGCCCGGGACAGGCTCATGGCCGCGTGCAAGTGCACTTCGAGCAGCAAATCCCAGTCGGCATCCTTGATCTGATCGATGGGCTGGGGCGTGTTGCTGCCGGCGTTGTTGATGAGGATGTCGATTTGGCCCATCCGCTCGATGGCCGTTCGGGCCAGGGCTTCCACCTGATCCCGCTGGCTCATGTCGGCCACGATGCAGTCGCCGCGGCGATCAGTTCCTTCGAGGATGTCTCGGAGGCTCTTGCGCAATTCCTCCTCGTGCCGGCTGCTGATGACCACGTCCGCGCCGGCCTGGGCCAGCCCCCGGGCCATGGACTTGCCCAACCCCCGGCTGCCGCCGGTGACCAGGGCCGTTTTACCTGTCAGATCGAAGAGTTTCATGGAGCGTGACGTCCCGCGGCGAGAAAGGGAAAAACGTGGAGAAAAGCCCACGGCATCGCGCTCCGTGGGCTGGCATGGTTTTATGAATCAACCTGAAAGGGTTAGCCATCGGCTTTGCCGGTCGTGTCGGCCTCGCCCGCGTCCTTGAGTTTCTTTTCGATCTCCGCCTTGCGCTTGAGGTCCCGGCCGCTGCCGGTGGCTTGCTCCATGGCCCGCTTCCAGGCGGAGACGGCGTCGCGCTTCTCGCCCAGCGCCCAGTGGATATCGCCCAGGTGATCGAGAATCTCCGAACTTTGCCCGCGCGGCAAACCCGTGGCCTGCATCATGTACTTTTTCGCATCCTCATATTGTTTCTTCTTGAACAACACCCAGGCCAGGCTGTCCAGGTAGGAAGCATTGTTCGGCTCGGCTTCCACCGCTTTGCGGATCATTTTTTCGGCCTCATCGAGGCGTTGATCGTTGTCCGCCCAGATGTAGCCCAGGTCGTTATTCAGCCCGGCGTCTTCGGGGTTTTGTTTCAGCAAGGCCATCAACAATTCGGTCGCCTTGTCCACCTTGCCCATGTCGCCGTATAAGCTGCCGAGGATGCGGGAAAATTTCTCGCGCTCGCGGCGATTGTCCTCATCCTCCGGAATCAGCTTGAGGATGCGTTCGTAGATGTCGGCGGCCTCATCGTATTTATGGAGGTACTGCAGCACCCAGGCCCGCGTTTCCAGGATGAAGGGGCTGTCCTTGTTGAAGCCCGATTGATCCAGCTTTGCCAAAGCCCCCTCGGCGTCGCCCCGCAGGCATTGAATCTGCACGCTCTTGCGCACGGCATAGGCCCGCCCTAAAAGCAGGAACCGGGCTTGAGCAGGATCGCTGTTGGCTTCCAATTCCATCAATTCCTTGCACAACTTTTCGGCGGCGTTGTAATGCTTGCCTTGGATGTTGTGGTCGATCCAATTGAGATAGCTGATCACGAGCTTGCGATCGCTTTGCAACTGCTTGGCGTGATCGACGCAAAGCTTGAAAAATAGATTCCCGGCGTCGTGATCGTGCAACTCGCCGGCCAAAACGGCCAAGGTGCCCGCGGCACTGTAATTAAAGGGCGGCTCCTTGTCGCTTTCCTTGAGCATGGCGACCGCCACGGCCAGCAGTTTTTTGGCTTGCTCATGATCCTTGAGCTTCTCTTGCAGCCAGGCCGTTTGATTTTGCTCGTAGATCAGGCCGTTGAGTTCGAGCAATTCGCGTTTTTCCTTCGTCGTCTGCTGGCCGCTCGGCGGCGCTGCGTGCACCAGGGCCGCATCGACCAGGACCATCGGCATCGCCAGGCCAATCAAGAGAGGAAGGATCGAGCATCGTCGCATGGGATAAACCTCGTGTAGCAGCAGTCCCTTGGGGGGCCAGTCGTCGATAACTAGATCATATCCTAGCCGAAACGTTCCATCCAGGCCAAGCGCTTGGGTTGAATCGACGACCCCGCCGACGAAATATCTGCGGCATTCGATTTGCACCATGCACTTGGATGCCATTTTTAAGTTATGATCCATGCATGATCAGAAGACCTCATTGATCATCGCTTGACCAAACTCCCTCTTCAATGAGATGAACCATGTCCTCGCTGCGTTTCGATGTCACCACGGGCGATTGGATCATCTTCGCCCCCGAAAGAGCTCGGCGGCCCAACCAGCACAAGCAAGACAGGGTCAGCCCCCCGCCGGCGCCCGATGCCAAGTTTTGCCCTTTCTGCCCGGGAAATGAAGGCGCTTCGACCAAGGAAATCCATACGATCCGCGACCCTTCGTCGGGAGCTTGGCAAGTGCGCGTCATCGCCAACAAGTTCCCCGCCCTCAGGATCGAGGATGACATCAACCGCCACGAAGACGGCCGGCTTTTTCGCCGCATGGGCGGCTGCGGCGCCCACGAAGTGGTCATCGAATCGCCGGAGCACGACGTTTACCTGGCCCATCAAAGCGCGGCCCAGATCGAACGGGTCCTCATCACGCTCCACCAGCGCTTCAACGATCTGATGCGCGACCTCCGCTTTCAAACCATCATCATTTTCAAAAACCACGGCGAAGGCGCCGGCACTTCCATCCGCCATCCCCACTGTCAAATCATCGCCACCCCCGTCGTCCCCCGGCTGATGCGGCTGAAGCACCGCGTGGCGATCGATTATTTTGATCAGATGGGCCGCTGTCTTTACGTCGATTTGCTGAATGATGAAATCATCGAACGGGACCGCATTCTGCTGGACAACGATCAATATACCGCCGTCATGCCTTATGCCTCGCATGTCCCCTATCAGATTCGCATCTTTCCCAAGCGCCGGGAGGCCAGCTTCGGCCATGCCGATCCCGCCTCCTTCTCCGCCCTGGCCCAACTGCTCAAAGCGGTGCTGCAGAAATTGCACTATGGCCTGAATGATCCCGATTACAACATGACGCTCAACACCGTCCCCCGCGGCGATGAGGACGAGGAATACTTCAATTGGCACATCGACATCTTGCCCCGCCTGACGAATCCCGCCGGCTTCGAACTGGGCAGCGGCATGGCGATCAACGTCGTCTTGCCCGAGGAGGCCTGCCAATCGCTGCGCGCCGTGGAACCATGACGCGGCCTGCTCCGCGTGGCTCTCTTGGCCGATTTTTCGTTCCCAACCAACTGGCCAACCTTTATGATCGATTCTTGAGAACGGTCCTGTTGCGAGGTTTGATAGTCAACATGTCCAGCGACTCTTCACTCGGCGACACCATGGATTTACCCCAAAGCGACATGATGTCGTTCCGTTTGTCGCCGTCGACGCCAACCCATCCCAACCTCTCATCCCCCGGGCCCCAAGTTCATGACGAATTCGATGACCTGTTGTCGCCGCTCCCTGGGTACAAACTGGAAACGGAAATCGCCAAGGGCGGCATGGGCGTCATCCATCAAGCCCGCGATCTCACCATCAATCGCACCGTGGCCGTGAAGATTTTGCAAGATCGCTATCCCATCGATTCCCCCGTGGCCAAGCGCTTCATTGAAGAAGCCCAGATCACAGGTCAGCTCCAGCATCCTGGCATTCCGCCGATCTATCAGGTGGGCCGCATGGCCGACGGCCGCCCCTATCTCGCCATGAAATTGATCAAGGGTGAAACGCTGGAAGCCATCATGACCCGGTGGATTCAACAGCAAACCGCAGGCTTCCCCGCCAACGGCGGCAGTACCTCCGCAGCGGAAGCCGTCCCTCCCTTGGGATCGATCAATTACCTCGCTTTGATCGAAGCCGTGGCGCAGGCCGTGGGGTATGCCCATGCCCATGGGGTGATCCATCGGGACCTCAAGCCGGCCAACATCATGGTGGGACCTTTTGGCGAGGTCCAAGTCATGGATTGGGGGCTGGCCAAGCTGATCACGCATGATGACGCTCCGGCAACAGAGCCGGCGCCTGCCGCCGCCGCACCGCTGGCGACTGCGCTGCATGATCCACGAGCCTGCTTCGATGCCAAGGCAACCCAGACGGGCACCATTCTCGGCACCTTGACCTACATGGCCCCTGAACAAGCGGCTGGCGAGATCAATAAGATCGACCAGCGGTCCGACGTCTTCGGCCTGGGCGCGGTGCTTTGCTACCTGCTCACGGGCCGCCCGCCCTACTCGGGGACCGAATTTGAAGCCGTTCGGCTCAAGGCGCTGCGCGGCCAGACCGGCGAAGCTTTCGCTTGGCTCGATGCTTCGGGAGCGGAACCCGGGGTGATCGCCTTGTGCAAACGCTGCCTGGCGTTTGATCCGCTGCAGCGCCCCGAAGACGGCCTTGCTGTCGCGGCCGAAGTGGCGGCCCTGCGCCGCGAGGCTGAACAGCGCGCCAAACAAGCGGAAATCGAGCAAGCCCGGGCGCGCGTGTTTGCCGAGGAGCAGCGCAAACGGCGGAAAATTTGGTTCGCCCTGGCCATTGTGCTGCTGGTCGGCGTCATCACGTCCTCCACCCTGGCGCTCTGGGCCTTCACCTTGGAGAGTCAAGCCAAGGCCAACGAACAACGGGCGCAAAACGAGAGAGATGAAAAAGAAAGACAGCGGGAGACCGCGGTCAAACGCTTAAGCCAAATTGAACGCGGCGTCGAAATCATCGCGAACATGCTCGCCGGCATCAATCCCCGCGCCGAGGAACAGGGCGGCTCCCCTCTCTATGAGCAACTGCGCGAACGCGCCGAAAAAGCCGTTGACCTTTTAGACGCCGAGTCGGTGGGCGATCCCCTGGTCGTCGCCAAATTGCAGACCCTTCTGGGGAACACGCTCAGCGAGTTGGGCAATGCGGCCAAAGCCGTCGAAGTGTTGGAAAAAGCCCGTGCGACGCGCGAACGCTGGCTCGGCCTCGACCATCCCGACACGCTCGCCACCATGAACATCTTGGCGATGGGGTACCAAGCCGCGGGCAAGCTCCAACTCGCCGTGCCTCTGCTGGAGGAAATCCTGAAACGCCGCCAAACGGCGCTCGGGGATCACCATCCCAGCACCTTGCAAAGCATGAATAATTTGGCTGCCAGCTACCAAGCTGTTGGCAAACTCGAGCTGGCTGTGCCTTTGCTCGAAGAAACCTTGCAGCTCAGCACGCATTACCTGGGGGAAGATCATCTCGACACGCTCATCAGCATGAACAACCTGGCCACGGCCTATCAGGCGGCGGGTCAAATCGACCTGGCACTGCCGCTGTTGGAAGAGGGGCTCCGGCTCCGCCAAACCATCATGGGCGCGGACCATCCCGCCACGATCCAGGGCATGAACAACTTGGCGGCCTGCTATCAAGCCGCCGGGAAAATCGATCAATCGCTGCCTCTGTTTGAAGATACCCTGAAGCTCATGAAAGCCAAGTTCGGCGCCAATCACCCCAACACCCTGTCTAGCATGAACAATGTGGCGATGGCCTATCACGCGGCGGGAAAACTCGACCTGGCTTTGCCGCTAGGCGAAGAAGCGTTGAAACGCAGCCGCGACCGACTTGGACCCGACCACCCCAGCACCTTGCTGCGGATGAATAATCTGGCCAATGTTTACCATGCTCTGGGTCGGCACGCGGCGGCATTGGCCTTGCGCGAGGAAACCTTGCAACGGCGGCGACTGAAATTAGGGCCTAACCATCCCGACACCTTGACTAGCATGAACAACCTGGCCTTATCCTTCGCCGCATTAAATCGCCACGATGAAGCACTGGCCCTGCGCGAAGAAACGCTGCAACGCCGCCAGTCCAAACTCGGGCTTGACCATCCCGACACCCTTTTGAGCATGCACCACCTGGCGATTTCCTACGCCCAGGTTGGCCGGCATGATGAAGCCTTGGAGTTGCTGGAACATACCTTGCGGCAGCGCCGCGACAAATTGGGACCGCACCACCCCGACACGCTCTCGACCATGCACAGTTTGGGAAAATCGTACACCGACTTGGACCGTCGCAAAGAGGCGATGGCCATCTTTGAAGAAACGCTGCAGCTCCGCCGAACCCTTCTCGGTTCCGATCACCCAGACACAATCGCCATCATGCATGACCTGGCCAGTGTTTATGCCGATCTCGACCAATCCGAGAAAGCCCAGGGGCTTTTCGCTGAGGCGCTCCAGCGTCTTGAAAAACGATCCTTTCGACATGATCGTGCAGAGGTCCTGCTGAAGAAAGCGCTTGCGTTTTATGAAAAGCGAAATCTTCTCCAACAAGCCGAAGATTGGCGGCGCAAATGGCTCAACGTCGTGAAGGAGCGCTCGGGACTGCATACAGACGATTATTGGCGGGAATGGCTTGGCCTGGCCGACAATCTGATGAAGCAAAAAAAGTGGAACGAAACGGAGTTGCTCCTGCTCGAAGGTCATGATTGGTTGCTGAAAAATATGGAACCTTCAGATGTGAAGCAGCGCCCCTATCGACATATTGAAATTTGTCAACGATTAGCTGAGGTTTACACGGCACTCAATAAACCCGATGAAGTGAAGAAGTGGCGCCAGGAGCAGGATCGCTGGAAATGATCATCCGACATAAGCGGCGCCCCTTGCTGCAAAGCCAATCACTTTTCTCCTAACATCCAGCCAGGGAGGGCCGCGGCTTGCTTGACCCAGTCCGCTAACTGGGCCTCATTCAGATCATCGTCTTCATAAATATCCAGCCAGCGGGCGTTTTTGTCCTTGCCCGCGCCGGGGGGCAGCGGCCGCAGCGCTGAGCCGTGGAAGAACGTGACTTTGACGTACTTCGTCAAGCAATGCAAGGTGAGAAACCAACCCTGGCCTTCGACGCCGTAAAAGGGCGAGTTCCACCGCACGGCCTTTTTCACGTCGGGCACGGCCTGCACGATGAGCGCATCGAGGCGCTGGCCAAGGCCGCGCTTCCAGCCAGGCATCGCGGCGATGTAGGCCTGCACCGGGGCGTCGCCATCGGCCTTCGCGATCTGCGGGTTGCCGCCGGAAAGGAGTTTCACGGGCCGATCCTTCGCGGCCGGTTTCGCTGCTCCCTTGGCCTTCGACCTAGCCTTGCTTGCTTGGCTGCTCCGCTTGGGATGGATCGTCATGGCTCTAGAAACCTTTGTGAAAAGTTGTCCGGCGAGCGATTGCTAGCCGGATGCGAAGTCTCGCGCAGGTCAAGCTGGCAAATAAACGAAAGCGGCCTGAAGGGCCGATTCGGTCAGCCCAGGCCGAAGGCCTGGGTCTCCTGGCCAAGGGGATGAATCGGCACGGGCACTAGAGGTCGGCCGAGTCCAAGTACCACTTCACTTTCGGAATGTCAGGCATCTCGCGGCCGTTGTCCACCCCGATCTCCGCCTTGATCGCGGCTTCGAGCTTGGTGTTCATCGCCTTGATCAGGTCTGCGTTATTCTCCCGGTCTGCGCCGAGGTTGACCGTCTCGTCGGGATCGGTCTGAAGGTCGAATAGCTCCACATCATTCGACTTGTATAGATCATCGAGATTCTTCGGTTGGTTCCGATCCACTGGCGCGAAATATCGCGAGAACTTGTAGCGTCCGTCGAACACGGTCCGGAGGCTGCCGCGCTTCTTCAAGTCGGGCTTGTACCCGATCTTCTCCAGTTGCTCCTTCGGCGATTTGTCCGCCGCGATGGCTTCCCCTGCGGCCTGCATCAAGGTCGAGTCGTTGGTGCACAGGGAGCTGTAAGTGAACAGCACGCTCTCGTGGGCCGCGTGAATGTCGGCCCCCGCCCCCTTCGCAAGGACCGGCGCCAGGTCCTTGCCGGGCAGGTCGCGGCCCGCGAACTCGCTCCGGCGCGTCGCGTCCACCCCCGCTAGCGACAGCAACGTGGGGGTCACGTCGATGTGGCTCGACAGGGCCTGGCACGTCTGTCCGCCCTTGATGTCCGGGTGGACGACGATGAACGGGATGTGGATCGACTCCTCGTAGGCGAATGGGCCTTTCCCGCGCAGACCGTGAGCCCCGGCCATCTCCCCGTGATCGGCGGTGAAGACGATGATCGTCCGCTCGGCCAGACCCAGGGCGTCCAGCTCGGCCAGGATGTTCTGTACCTGCACGTCCACGGACCGGATCGAGTTGAGGTAGAAGTTGTTGAACCGGTGCCAGCGGTCGTCCTCCAGCGGGATGTGGCCCAGGACGTAGTCCCACATTCTCAGGAACTCGCCGTGTGCCTTGGGCCGGCCGGCAGCGTCCAGCGGTTCGCGCAGCGTCTTCGCGACCGGCATGTCCCAGGTCTTCCGGTAGATCGGGTGATTCGGCGCGGTGGTCGCGTGATAGAGGAGTTTTCCCGTGTCCTGCACCTTCTGGCCGGGGGCGTCGGTGTTGAAGTACATGATGTCGTGCGGGTTCACCAGGCTCACGAACAGGCTCCACGGCTTGCCCGCGTCCGAAAGCTCCCGCCCGTGGCGGCGGAGCCAGGTGACCGCGCTCCCCGCGATGAGGTGGTCGAACTGATAACCGCCCAGGTCGTGGCCCACGATGTCGCCAACCGAGGCGTAGTCCGCGAAGCCGTATTCCTCCATCTCCTTGGTGTACAGCTTGGTCGGGTTGTGCGAGTCGAAGTCCTTGTTGAGATGCCATTTCCCCTTGTAGGCCGTGTAGTAGCCGGCCTTGCGGAGCAAGTGGCCGATCGTGGGAACCTTGGTGGACATGTTCCCTTGCCACGGGCAGTTGGTGTTATCAAACATCTTGTTGTCCGCCGTCTGCAACCCGGTCATGAGGACCGAGCGCGACGGCGTACACATGATTGCGCTAGTGTAGTGCTGAGTGAATGAGGTGCCGGTCTTCTGCAGCCGCTCATGGGCGGGCAGGGAGAGCCCGGCTGGCCACTTCGCGGTGAAGCGCTCCTGGTCCGTGAAGATGAAGAGGATGTTCAACCCGCGTTTTTCGCCGCCAGACCCAGGTTTGTCCTGCGGATTCGCGCGTGCCGACGCCGCCCCGAGGAGAGGCGCCGCCAGGGTGCCAGCCGACCAGCGATTGAAGTCGCGTCTAGTGAGGTCGCACTGGCCCGATTCATTGATCATGACGAGTCCCCTTCCGAAGAACCACATGCGCGTCCCAAAGTCGCCAACAACGGGGTCGGTTGCCGCCGAACGGTTCGCGTTTGAACAGCATCGCGGAGTGAAAGCAATGCTGCCATTTAACCATCAACACCGAATGTAATGTAAATTGGGTTGATATCTGGAGCAAACGGATTCTCAACACTTCATTAATGTGTCATGTGAATGAAAGTTTGCCCCCCGTGAATCACGGGGGGCTAAGCAGCGCGATAGGGTCCACTCCGCGCTCGCACTCGGGGCTTGTGCTGGCGCTGACTTCGATGTGTTAAAAGCCCGAAGCGCCAGCGCCGGGGGATCGATGCAAAACAAGCCCGAAGCGCCAGCGCCGGGTACACCGTATTCTCAATGAGCATTTCGGCCTGAAGGGCCGATTCGGTCAGCCCAGGCCGAAGGCCTGGGTCTCCTGGCCGCGAGGATGCATCGGCCCTGAAGGGGCCGTTCGGGGCGGTGGCGCGGGACAGGGACAGAGATGAACGACCCTTTCAGGGTCGATAACCGCATGATCAATACGAACCCAGGGCTGCGCCCTGGGCTGGCGCTTGGGGCTTGTAATGCAGATTTCATATGCTTGCGTTTGGGTGATCGAGGCGCTGTAGAAAACACACTTAAGTGCTTGCTGTGTAAAGAAATAGCGTGAGCGTTTCACGCACCCACCCCCCTCCCGTGAAACGATCACAATGAAGGGTTCACTATCAATGCATAGTCATGCGGTTTAAAGGTTTATGTCGAATGGCGACGACGATGGACCATTTGATCGTTTCATGGGGAGGTTGGCGAATGTGGTTACGGCTCGAGTTGCAGCCGTTCGCCGGGCTTTAGGAAGTGAATCAGGGTATGGGGCGATCCTTGTCTGGTTCGTTCGACAAAGTCATCCATGTTGATCGCCTGGTGATGGGCGAAGGTAGAATAGTGACATGGGATGGCCCAACGAGGCT
>JAANMY010000573.1_pt1 | contig 51006 bp, 63 predicted proteins | sample 7279691 | NCBI WGS metagenome assembly JAANMY01 (sample SAMN14094543, study PRJNA606508) | bioreactor metagenome | isolation source: A lab-scale SPAN reactor treating ammonium-rich wastewater day 388 | place: Ireland: Galway | collected 2018-02-07 | reverse complement strand
CTGCTGGCCAAATGCGGCAAGCGACAAAAAAGCCAGAATCTGTTTTTCAAAGCTAGATTCTGGCTTTAGCCGGGCATTGCCGGATGAGTTCTTGGTGGCGGAACACGGAACCGAACCCGCAACCGCCGTTAGAGGCGAATGATAACACATTGACTTTGAGTCCGTGAATTAGATGATTTGGCCGCCTTCATTGCACCGCCGTCCATCTCTGTCGCACTTTAGCTTAGGCAACTAAAGTGCCCACCGCACGCAAGCCTCGCCCAAAATCAGTCCCCGCCTTCCCCTTCAACAAACATCGACTAGACATGCTGAGTCCGGTTTCATCCAGCAAGCGTTGCTAGCTTGCACCCAAACCGACTGATATAATCATTCTGATGATGTCGATAGAGCAATTTGGTCACAATTGCTCCGGCTTTCGGTCTGTTTTTGCCCCATTTCGATTGGGAAGGGTATGTGATGCAACACCAGAGCGTAGAGAGTCTGAACCATGCCCAGCGAGAGCGACTGGCTTTCATCGACTTCAGGCTCTACTTCTTCGGAGAAATTGGTCGCCCTGACCTGGCCAGTCGTTTCGGTGTTGCTCCGGCAGGGGCTACACGCGACTTTGCGCTGTACCGTGAAATCGCACCACAGAACATCGAGTTCGATGGAAGCAGCAAAACCTACCGGATTAGCAAGCAGTTCGCTCCAGTCTTTGAGCACGCTCCACAGCGCGTGCTAACAACGTTGTCACTAGGGTTTGGTGACGGCGTTAACGGTATGTCGCAGTCGCTGTTGCCATGCGAATCGCCGACCGCGTTAAGCATCCCGAAGATGGATGTTTTGGCTCCGATTTGCCGAGCGATCCACGCTAAACGGCCAGTCGCGATTCGGTACCACTCAATGAGCAGCGGAGAATCTGAACGCGTCATCGTGCCATTTGCTCTGGTAGACACCGGTCTGCGCTGGCACGTCCGCGCCTATGATCGCAGGAGTGGAGAATTTCGTGATTTCGTCGTCACACGAATAGATGCGCCACGCCTGCTCGAAGAAGCCCCGCAAAAATACGAGCGCCCAGACAACGATATTCAGTGGACCCGAATCGTCGAACTAGATTTCGTGCCCCACCCACGCCTGAGTCGTCCGGAAATCATTCGAATGGACTACGGGATGAGAGACGGCTTCATTCGGATGCGTGTTCGCGCTGCAGTAGCTGGCTACATGCTGCTCCGATGGAGTGTGGACTGCTCGCCTGATCACAGCCTGGAGGATGAACCATACCGGCTCTGGCTAAGAGATCCACTAGCGCTATATGGAGTTGAAAACGCGACGCTAGCACCCGGATACAAACTTCCTCTGCAATTGAAACCCGACAAGCCCAAATGATGCTTGTTATGCATGTAGATAAATAAGCAAGGCAATTAAGAAATTCAAGCAAAGCGCATTCGAAATGCGCTCTTCTTCTTCGAGGTGAGAAATGAACAAGATTTTCCGTACTCAATACACGTCTTGGCGACAACTTGAAGAAGTTATCGCGTCGATTGAAGGAACCAAAGAAAAAGGAGATGCTTTCGAGGAGTTTGTGTATTTCTACCTTCAATACAACTCGGAGTTGTATCAAGTGAAAGAACTACACGTCCCCGCTGCGACGGGGCGCGGGTTCCCAATTGAAGTTCTAAAAAGACTAAAGCTTGAGAAGAAAGATCATGGTGTCGACGGGGTTCTTATAACCGCCCAAGATAAATGGATAGCATTCCAAGCGAAGTTTAGATCCAATCGCTTGTCCCTGAGCTACGAGGAATTGGCGACTTTCTGGACCGAGGCAGAATATGCGGATAGCCGCCTGATAATAACAAACTCCGTATCTCTGCCCAGTCTCGCAGAGAAGAAAGCCGGACATTCTGCGGTAATGTCGAACATCCTGGATGAGCTCGATGAGGATTTCTTTGCAGCCTTACATGAATATGCAATTGGCCACGCATTGCCAAAGCGGAAGCCAAAGCAGCCACGCGACTATCAGGCAGAGATCTTATCTGACCTTAGCAACGGACTAATCGAGCATGACAGAGGAAAGCTAATTGCCGCCTGCGGAATTGGTAAGACCCTGATTGCACTGTGGCTAACAGAGCAGCGCGACGATAAAGCAGTTCTATTCCTAGCTCCAAGCTTGCAGCTGATTCGACAGACACTAGGTGAATGGGCAAGGGAAGCCTCGACGGCCTTCGAATATCTGTGCGTGTGCAGTGATCAAACCGTTGATATTGAGGATGAGGCTCAACTTGCGACTTCTGAACTAGATATTCCCGTAACAACTGATTCAACTTCGATCAGACAGTTCATAAGCAAGAGAGGTGCGATCAAGAAAATAATATTCTCCACCTATCAATCTGTCCCGGTTCTTAAGGAAGCATTGAATGGGTTAAGCAGTGCTTTTGATATCGCATTCTATGACGAAGCGCATAGAACAGCTGGTGTCAGTGATTCAAACCTCTTTTCACTGGCGATCCAGAACGAAAACATCCCTGCGAAAAAGCGTTTGTTTATGACCGCGACAGAGCGTGTGGTCAAGCCTCGCCTGAAGAGCGTTGCTGAAGAAATGAATCAAGTCGTATTTTCAATGGATGATGTGGGGAAATATGGCCCAACACTTCACCGCCTTGGCTTTGGTAAGGCAATAGAGAAGAAAATCGTATCTGACTACAGAATTGTATTTGCCGGAATAACACAAAAGGAACTAAACGAATACATCGCAAAGAATCGATATGTAAAGCACGAGGATGCCAACGACGATTTGGCCATAGAGGCGGCTCAGTCAATCTACAAGAGAGTTCTTCTCAAAAAGTGCTTTAACGAACTGTCAGTGCGGAAAGTAATTTCATTTCACAGCAAAGTCAGTGAGGCAAAGCTATTCGCCCAGAACTTTTACTCAGACCTTGCGCAGATGAATTATGGGAAGACGTCGGTATCGCACGTAAATGGGAGCATGACGTCAATCGAGAGATCTTCGTACATAAAAGCATTTGAAGAGTCCGATGTTGGCGTAGTGACGAATGTGCGTTGCTTAACCGAAGGCGTAGACATCCCCCTCATCGATGGCGTTTATTTTGCAAACCCCAAGGGGTCAATAATAGATATTGTGCAAGCGGTAGGCCGGGCGTTAAGGCAACCATTTGGGTCCACAGGGAAGATTGCCTACATTATCCTTCCGGTGTTAATTGATGAGCAAAGCCAGTCTAGCCTTACAGGTGAAGGCTTTGATGCACTCTTCAATGTCATTCAAGCATTACGTGATCAAGACGAAACTCTGGCTGAGTGGATCGATCACATAAATTTGGGTGTCGTAACTGGCCGTACTCATTCCGGGCAGAGCACAGGAAAGATAAAAGTTGTGATGCCACCAGACTTCGATACCGAAGCTCTCGAGTCATCGCTATTGATAAAGATTGCCCAGGTTAATCGCGATCCAAGTGATCATGTGGGGATAGGAAGCAAGCTCGGGAAAAAAGAACGAAAGAGCAGCTACACCCGCGTTTTCAAAACCCTCTGTGACTACACCCCCGAAAAGGTTTTCGAGGGACTGGTGGCGCCAACACTCGCGCGAATTAGCGATGTTACGGCGCAACTTACCGGTGCTGAACTTAAATTCAGCAACAACAACGTTTCTCACTGCGAGCGACTAGGCGTCATTGAGAAAATTAGTTCAAAAACTTATCGAATGACTCCGTTAGGTATCAAGTTAAAAAACAAACAGATCGACTTCATTCAATTATTTCGAAATCAGATGCTTCTTTTCAGCTTCGACACAGGCAAAGGCAAGCTATACCCCTATAGAGAAGCGTTTAAGTTTATGAAGGAAGTAAAGGACCTTGGATTCATCGACTTCGTTTATGGAATTTATTCACTCCAGGTCGATGACCGTGGGAAGACTTTGCTTCAGGATGCAATCGAAACTTCCAAGGGGATTCAGAGAGCCTATCCAAACATCGAGATCACAAGCGAAGCAAACAAAGAGGGGGTTTTGGAACAGCTTAACTGCATGCATCCATCCGGTTTTCCATACAACGACATTTGGACTGACCGAACTACCACGGGCAATCAGTACAGATATCTGATACGCCACCTAGAGCTTTTTGATGAGCTTTTCGAATTTAAGAACAAGCGACTTTATCTTAAGGCTGGCGGCGAAGATCTAGTTGATAAGTATTTGGAATACACGGAACCTATGCTCGGCAATGGGTACGGTACTCATTGGTGGATTGCTGCAAGGAATATGAAATGAAGTTTCACAATTACTTTTTAGGCGGCATGAAATCGGAGGGACACACTCCGATTTATAAGATGCACAAATACTTTGCTCGCCGCCCGCACAATGTGTTCAGAGCACTTATAGAACACTACTCGCCGCCAGACGGGCTGGTCGTCGATTGCTTTGGTGGGGGCGGCGTCACCTTAATTGAAGGACTAACCGCAGGTCGTCGTGTTATTAGCTATGACATAAATCCGATAGCCAGCTTTATTCAATACGCTCAAACGCTAGAGGTCGAGAGAGGAAGAATATCGGAGTTGGCGAAGAAAATTCAAACCGGCGTACAACAGATTTTCGAGGCCAACTACTCGACAAAATGCCGCCGATGTTCAGAGACATCGCACGTTCGGTGGTTTGAACATGCTTACCTAGTTCAGTGCCCCCACTGTGCATCAGAAACGTTGTTATCTGCTGGCCAGAAAAAAGTTGGCGCATCGGGTAAGCCTGTTGATGGCGTGTACGTCTGCTCAAGCTGCACGCAGGAGCTACGCGCCGCCAATGTTAAGCGCATAGGCAGCAAGATACTAAATCTGAGAATCCGATGTCATTCCTGCGGTGCTCATGAAACAGTTACTCCAGATGATGAGGATCACAAAAAGTTTGACTCGATCAGTGCATCCGAAGACCGCTTGATAGCCGAGTACAAACTATACATTCCTCAAGACAAAATACCTTTGTATTGGGATAGACAAAAAGAGGACTGCCTGAAAAGAAAGGGCTTCGAACGATTCGTTGACCTGTTTACACCAAGAAATCGAATTTGCAGCGCGATCTATTTTAGGGAACTCGAAGCTCTCCGGGGTGAGTGCAGTGCAGAAGAATTCATGTTTATGCTCCTCAACATTAGCGCACTATTGCGCTACACAAATAACATGACATTTTCAGTCAACAGTTGGATGGATGGCCGCCCTGTAGCGTGGGCCAAGCACGCATTTTGGACCCCTAATCAGTTTATCGAATGCAATCCGATTGAGTATTTCGATAACAGATTAAAGGCGGCTTTCACTGGAATAAAAGATCGCGAGAGAAGATTCAGAAATACTGCGCCATCCTTTTCCGAAGCTGATGTTATCAATAGATCCGCCACTCACTGCGTTCGCAACGGAAGTTCGACTGAGATGAATATTCCGGACGAGTCAGTTGACGTAGTTGTCACGGATCCGCCATATGGCAGCAATGTGCAATATGGCGAACTATGTCATTTCTGGCTGGTTTGGATAAAAGGTCTGCTCCCTTTCGATTCAAAGCAGTTTGATTTATCCGATGAAGTAGTTGTCCATAGAAAACAAGACAAAGAAGCAGGTTACTCCAAAACATTTGATGACTACCGCAACGGGCTTGCTGCCGTTTATCGTGAGTGCTACCGGGTCCTGAAATCGGATGGCGTTTTGGTTTTTACCTTCAACAACAAGAATCCAGACGCTTGGTTTTCTGTAATCAAGGCAGCGCTAGATGCCGGATTCGACCTTGAACCCGAAGGAGTTACTTATCAGGAGCAGATTGAAGCCTATCGAGACACCGCCCACTTGCGATTTGATGGAACGGCACAAGGAGACTTCATCTACTCTTTCGTAAAGCGCAAAGTAGTTGATAGTAAGAAGCCAACCGATGATGTTATTGATGGGCTGCACAAAGCTATTGACGAGGCCATACAGGAACTTTCGAAGTTGAACTCACGATTCAGTGAAGCACAACTCTTTATTGCTTGTTACAAGAGAATTCTCGCATTTCTAGTGCCTTTCATTAAATCCGGCTTGTCAGAGGAGGAAGTTGTTGATTGCTTGGACTTCCGCAGGGCGGTGAATGCAGCTGACTCAAGTCCATACTTGTCGAGAGATAACTCAGATTGGGTGACATTGGATTCACGCCGTGTTGAAGAGAGGCAAGAATGACCTCAAGAATTATTCCTGCAGAGGCCTGGTGGCGTGACCTAGCGAACGTATTCGATGACCGTGAGCTTTCAGCGCATTTTGAGCAACTGGAAAGAAAATATAGCGTTAAGGACGAGGCTTCATTTTTCTCAAGCCTAGTCAATATGTCCACGGCTTCCAAGGAGCCCTTTCATCGTTGGATACGGTACCGTGAGGGTTATGCCGGTGAGTTGGTTAAGGAGATTCTTCAACGGCACCCAATCGACAGCACTAAATATTTCTTGATGGATCCAATGTGCGGGTCTGGGTCTTCGCTCGTTGCGGCAAAGCAGGAAGGTATCGACTCAGTAGGGTTAGATGTCAATGGCTATGCAGTACTTGCCGCCTGCGTAAAGGGACGGGTTTATCGGACAGAGGATCTATCTGACCTCAAAGATGCTATTGATCTTTTTAGTGCTGCAAGTATCGATTGCGTCTGCATTGACGAGGAATTGAATGAAATCTCAAAATATTTTCCTTCGTCTAACTTTGAAGTTCTGTGCTGGATTAAATCATGGATATCTGACCGCATCAAAAATAGCACCGCGAAAGATTTTTTAATTTTGGCGCTGCTAGCTATTCTCGAAGACTGCTCGGATAGGAAAAAGGATGGAAATGGCTTGGCCACCCGACCGGCCCCAGTAAGCGATCCGAAGCGGCGAATGATGGATCAGCTTGAAGTGATGTTCTCTGATATTTCTTCGTGCTCGGCTGACCAGCAAGCAATAGCTATCGCCAAAGACTGCTCTGCGCTTAATCTTGGGGCGGCTGCGCTAGAAATGGAGAAAACTTACAATAAAAAATTGGGGGCGATAATTTTTTCCCCTCCATACGCCAACTCATTTGATTACTTCGAGTCATACAAGCTCGAATTGATTTTTGGTGGTTATACGACAGCCGGTCAACTGAACAAGGCAAGAGAGCGATTAATTCGAAACCACAGAATTACCCGCCCAAAACCTGTTGAAAAGCGCTTAGATTCAGTCGAGAGGATATGCGATGAAATTCTAAAGCGCATTCCTGAAAAGGAGTCTGAGACGGGGGTTAGGGATGGACGCACACGTTTAGTCCAAAATATGCTTCGCGGGTATTTTGAAGACATGAGTGTCGTAATTGAAGAGGGCTTTCGAGCTTTAGCAAATGGGGGGATGATGCACATAGTAGTAGATCAGAGCGCCTATGTTGGGATTCCAATACCTACGGACTTGTTACTTGCGGCGATTGGCGAAGCAGCCGGATTTGAAGTTGATGGCTTAATTTCCTGCCGCAGAGCGGGCACATCGGGACAGCAGCTACGTAAGTTCCCGTACCTTAAAGGCTTGCTGAGGGAGAGCATTGTTAGCTTGCGGAAGCCGCAATGAAGCTGCGGATATGCTAATTAGCTTGACCAGGTCTGGCCGGTTCGAGGACGCATTGGGAGTTAAGTACTTGGGTTGGGTAACCAAGGCTGCTTCTGCCTTGCGTCGATCAACGAGCCCAGCCAGGATTCTGCCGCCACCATAGACCCACCTGCCCAGCTCTCGACTCACAGCCGCCCAGTCCCGCTGGTTGATACGTCTCCGCAATGTCGACGTCTGCAGCCGCCCAGCCCCAAGGTTGAAGGTGAAATCCACAATGGCAGCCAGCCGCCCCTCCGGCTCGGTTGCTAGCACCGGACAGTAGCGCAGCGTTGCCGCCAGCGCCGTCTGTAAATCCCGCGCCAGAAAGACCTCGGCCTCTACTTCGGTTATTGGCGGATGCTTCGGATCACACAGATGCCCGAATCCAATCGTCCAGTAGCCGGCCGGGCAGATGTAGGGAATTGCGGTGATCTCGACTCCACGCTTTGCTTTGCGTTCGAAACCCTCGAAGCGCTTAGCGAGATCGATGGCCGCTTTCGGCACCTCGATCACGGCCGCACCCGGTCAAACACGCGCCCCAGGAACCAGAAGTTCAGCACCCCGGCCCACAGCGCCTGATCGGCCTCCGTCCAGGCATGGATGACCGCCGTTCCCCAACCAGCACCAGCCGTCACGGCAGCCGCAAACGCCGCTGTCTTGGCAGCGCAATAGAGCGCCATGAACCAGTAGGTGATCACCGGGCGCACGCTGATCGACAGTGCGTCGGCCCAGCGCACACCGGATCGTTGCCCCTGCGCCGCCACGGCTTCGCGCAAGGCATCAATGGTCCCGGTATTCCACGCGGCATCGGCGGCGACGCCGATCTCGGCCATCCGCTGCGCGCCGCGCAGCTTCTCGAACTCCAGCGCTTTGTCCTGCATCGCCAGTTCGTGGCTACGCTCGCCCTTGCGGTCGAGCCACTTCAAAATTTCGGGGGCGAGGCGGAAGGCCCCACCGAGGAGGCCGCCAAGTAGGGTTTCGATCATTGCCCACCTCCGAACAGCTTGAGCTTCAGGAACGCGCCGGCCAGAAGCGCCATTACCAGACCAGTGACCAGCATCTTCACGATGGTCAGGCCGGCGGTTTTCTTGGCTTCGTTGAAGGCATCGAGCAGACCACGCAGCTCACGGATGTCGTGTGCAGCCTCCGGCCCGTCTAACCCGACGTCGGCCAGGGCGTGCCGGGCACCGCGCTCGGCGGCACGCTCCAAAATCGCCTCAAATTCTTCCTGCGGGATGGTCACCATCTTCCGGCGCTCGGTTTGGGTGGAATCCATTTTTTCGTCCTCCAGAAATGCAAAACCCGCCTCGTGGGCGGGTTCGCGGGGTTGGTGAATCAGTGTCAGATGGCGATGCCGGCGCTCCAGCCGGTCGTCTTGTAGACCGTGAGAACAGCCTCGTCCTCGACGAAGCAGAGCCAGCCCACCTTGGGCGTGTAGTACTCCCAAGCGCTCACCACGCGGACGGCGATCTGATTGGTCTTGCCGGCCCAGACGCCAGTAGCAGCGACAGGAATGAGGTAGCGGTCGCCGTCGACCGGACTGGCCGGCGGTGTGGTCAGATCCCGATCCTTGACCGCGAGCCCGACCACTGCGCCGAGTCGCTTCAGGTTGCCGTCCATGTTGGTATTCCAGCCCGACTCGCCGAGCGTCCAGCCGTAGGTGAGTCCGAGATTCGGATCCGTGCTTGCCATCAGATGCCTCCGTAGTATTTGCCGTAGTTGAGTCCGTAGCCGGCGCGGTCCACGCTGCGGGTCTGTTTCTGCCAGCTGGTGTAGCCGGCACGGACGGATTCGATCTCGACCTTGAACTTGCCGTTGATGCGTCCCAGTCCGCTATCCGTCGCCTCGTCCGTGGTGAGGTACGTCCAAGCGGTCGTGGTGAGCCCCGTCAGGGTTTTCTGGAGGGCGTTGTTCTCGTTGTAGAAGCGCACCGTGTAGGTCACGCCGGCCTCCGGACCGATGTTGCCCTCGGACTGCGTCACCAGATACACGCTCTGCTGCATCCGGTCGCGGTGAGCCCAGGTCAGCGCCATCTGGCCGAGAATCGCCATCGGCCACATGACGTTGTTCACCCGGACATTCCCCGGTGGATAGGGTCGGATCATCCGGCTCGCAAAGGTATAGCTGTCTGCAGTCGCGGCCGATTCGGCCAGTCGTCCAAGACCGGTCGCCGGCAGCATCTTGACCTGCAACGACTCGCCGGAGAGGTATTGCTCCGTAACCAGCGCCTCCAGGGCATCGGCGAACCAGATGCGCGCCGAGGCGGGATGAGGTGCCGGTACCGTGTCGAGTACGCCGCGCTCCACCGTGACCGTGCCGGCGACGAGATTGATTGCCTTCACCGCCACGATCTCGTTGTCGAGGTAGGCGTAGGTGTCGAGTTTCACGACGTCCAGATCCTGGCCGTTGCCGATGGCGAGCACGGTCGTCTGCTCGTCGATGGCATTGGTCACCGTCGCATTCGGCGTGAAGCCCATCGTGTCCACTTCGGCAAACGCGGCGCTGCCCTGGCGCGTCAGCAGCTTCACGTTGAGCGAATCACCGGAGGGCCGACTGGCACAGGCCACCAGCAAGCCGCCTTGGGGATCGAGCTCGTTTTGTGCGGTCGCCGATTCGCCGACCACACGCTTGACCACCGTCCACCACGGAGCCTCCCCCAGTCGACGATACGGCACCTGAGCCGGCGAGGTCAGCGGCGACACCCACGAGGTCGGGGTTGGGGATACGTAGGAGGCAGACGGCAGGCCGAAGATGTCTTCGACACATTCGATCCGCACCCGGCCGTCGGTCAGCGTGCCATACGACACCCGCACGACACGCATCACCAGCTGGGCAACGCCCAGTTCCGGCCAGGTGAACTTGAACACGTCGCCGATGTTGAGGTTCGATGCCTGCCGATTGGCGATCAGTGTCACCTTGGCCAGCGGAACCGAGAGTTGCTTAAGGTCGCCCAGCGCCACCCGCGACGCCAGGTTGCCATTACTGATGCCTGGATAGTCGACTGTGGCCGAGGACACCACGCCCCCCGCCAGTTCGAGCGCGGCCAGGTCGTGCACCGTGATCGCGGCATCTTTGTCGGTGGAACGATCACGGTAACGAACGGTGATCTGATTGACGAGTTCCGATTCCGAGGGCCGCGAGAAGCTTTCCAGTTCCAGAATGTTCGAGGCATCAAGTACCAGCAGGCTGGAGACGTTGTAGTCGGCCCGTGCCAACTTAAGCACGAACTTGCCGGTGCGCGGATGGACGTAAAGCGTGCCATCAATGTGCCGGAGTATCTCGGCGATGAATTCCTCCAGTGGCTGTTCGCGCTCCCAGAGCAAGGACAGTCCGTACTGCTCCGAAGCCAGCGTATTCGCGGCCGCCTGGAAACTGCTCGCATCGATCTCGCTTGCCGCGTAGCCCAATCCCCACGTGGCATTGTTCAGGCACTCGTAGATGATGTGCGCCGGGTTGGCGTCGCCGTTGATATAGCCACTCCCCAGTGCCGCCGGTGCCGGGATGCGCCGCGCCTCGATGCTCCAGGGCTTGATGTAGGGGTTCATCGCCGACAGCTGGCACTGCTGGGCGATGATCGAGACCACCCCTCGGAAAGCCGGAATGACGCTGCCCAGCTTCTGCTGCAGATAGCCCGATACCGTTTCCGCCGCACCCCCCATCTTGATCTCTACGTAGCCCTGGACACCACCTTCGCGTGAATCGCCTCCGAACAGTTCCGGGGCATTGACGTAGAGGGTCTGCGAGGACGTGACGCTGCCGCTCCAAGCCGTGCGTTCGCCGACGATGATGCGCGTTACCGCGTCCACCGGCCCGTGGCAGATCGCCAAGTGCAGGCCGGCGTAATACCGATGACCGACGACGTAGGATGACGAACCGCCGCCTTTTCCACCGCCGCCCATTTACGTGCCCTCCTGCAATTCCCGCAGCCGTTCAACTTCATCCGCCAGCCGTGCCGCCATCGCATCGCCTGTTGCGCGCAGCCACTCGGCGGTTACTCCGTGTTGTCGGAAGTCGTCGAAGGTCACGCCGTCACGCGGAAACCACTTGCGCAGGCCGGCATTGCAATAGCCGAAGGCCTTGGCGTCGTCGTGCGTCACAATCATTTCTTGCCTCCACTACCGGACGACTGGCGAATCTCGGTGGTCTTGACATCGCCGTACCAGACCACGTTAGCCTGCCGGATGACCCGGGTGCCGAACAGCACCGGGATGGGTTTGCCGGATTCCGCCACCGGCACATCGAGATTCCCCGGCGTGGGGGCGGCCGGTTTTGGCGGCTTCGGCGCAAGCAGCATGCCGATGACCGTGGTGATGACCCAGATCGCGATCTGTACCCACATGGTGTTGCCCTCAGACGATGGAATCCCCGGCGAAGGGGTTCTTGGCAGGAATCCAGGGGAACCCGCCGAAGTTGAGACTGTTGCCAAACTTGGACTGGCAGGTGGCGAACGTCCGGTCGCAGCCGGCGAAAGCCTCGAACGCCACACCCACGGCGAGCCCCGGCAGCACGGCCGAGAGCGTGATGGTGTCGCCCGAGTGATTGGTGATCATCCGTGGCACACCGGCAACCCGCAGATAACCCCCGGTCAGCCAGCCCGATGCCTGCGCGAGGAAGGTGCTCGATGTCACGTTCAGCCCGGAGAAAGACGCCACCGTGCCGGCGAGTTTGTAGGCTTGGTTATTCACTCCGCATCCTGGATCGAACAACGCGTGCCGGCAGCCGGTCTGGTAATGGGCACGCAGCCCCGGCCGTTTCAGCGCCGTAAAGATCGACTCGCAGCGAATCTTGGCGGTGCTACCGGCAAACACGACCGAGGCGACGCGCCCCTTCCACCAGGTGATGTATTCCGAGTCGCCGAGATGGTTGCGGAACACCGTCAGCGACACCACGCCGTTGGGGCGGGCCGCTGCGAACAGTTGCGCCACGGCGAAATCTCGCGCGCACTCGAGGTCGATGCCGTTGCGGGCGAATTCCGGTGATTGCTCGACCGCCGAGCGGCGGATCACCGCCGGCTGGTAGCTCTCGACCTGATAGGTGATCGCCTCGCGGCCACTCGTCACCGTCCAAACCTGCTGGCCGAGGACGAAGCGATAGAGTTCCACCGGCTGGCCGGCGGCCGCCGAGATTTCCTGCGTGTTGTAGCTCATGAGGGTGTCCGATCAGGATTTCACAGAAAGCATCGGCACCGAGGCCTCCACGACACTGTCGGTCTGCCAGTTGATTTCGATTTGGTCGGCATCGAGCCTGGTCTTTTCCAGGAAGTAGATGGCGACCCAGTCCTCGGGATTGGCATCGAAGCCGAAGGACTGGTTGATCGTCATCACCTCTTCGTCGCCAGTGGTGCCAGCACCGAATCCCTGGATGGTGCGGAAATACCACGTGCCGTTCTTGTGCAGGAAGGCCGCTTCCGTGCGTCCCGGCATCGGATTGAAATACAGGGCGTAGCCGCGCGAGACCACGGTCATCACCGTCTGGTTGGAGAGGATTTTCTTGGTCGGGACAATGGAGGCTTCCCATGTGGGGTGCCAGAACGCCGTCAGACGGCCCAGCCGGGCAGCCAGCCAGCCCCGGAAAGCCGAAATCTCCGCACGGTTCTTGAAGAGGTAGTCGAAGGAGCGCCGCACGAACGGCCGCGCGGCATGGTCATCCACTGCCGTGATGCCGGTCTCGAAATCCAGCACCTCGGCCAGTCGCAGGTAGTCGGCATCGACATCGCGCACCCGGTTCGGCCGCGTCGTCCACACCGCCATCGAGTTGAAGGTGGTCGCCGATTCCTGCTTCGTGATCGCGGTGGTGCCGGCAATGTCGAAGACCAGGCGTGCCGTCGCGATGGCGTCGGTTACCCTTGATATCGTCTGGGACACGCGCAGCCTCGCCGTGCGCGCAGGCACGACGAACGATCCGGCTGGCCAGTTCGACAGAAGCGGTTGCTTCAGGGTCACGGCATTGCTCGCCACCGAGAGCACTTCGGCTGCCTCGGTGTTGCGGCTGTCGCTGCCGATCACCAGCAGGCCATCGGCCTCGTACTCGAGGTTCGTGGTCGTGATCGGAATCACCGTGCTGCCGACAGTGATCGCGGCTGAGAGGAATGCCTTGTCTGGCCAGATGGGCAAGGCATAGACGCGTGACTGCCAGGCCGACAGAAGAACATCCAGCAGCGCCGCATCGTCGCGCCCGACCAGGATCGAGAATTCCAACGAACGACGCGGCTTGGAGCGCAGACTCACACGCTGCTCAGTACCGTCGCGGGCAGTCAGCACGTCGGTCGCCCACATCAGGCGCTCCAGCCAGCCGTCCGCCCAGTTGGGTTTCAGGCCGAACACCACGACGCGCCGACCGGAGATCGACAGCGTCGGTACTTCATCGGGGAACTGGAACGTGAAACTCGCTTCGATCACCGGTGGCCCGTCGAGGCTCACCGAGACGTTGTGCTGGCGCGACTCCAGCATTCCGTAGGTCGTGGGCGGATTGGCCGGGGCTGCCAGGGTAATGCCGCCGTCGTTCTGGCCGACAACCGCCGACAAGGGCTTGGGGGCGAAATGTGCATTCCACACTTCGACCTGGCGGATCTGCGTCGACAGCAGGTTGCCCAGTGCGATCTTGGCCGGCAGCAGATGGACGTGGTGATACCAATCCTGCTCGAACTGGCGAACCATATTCCCCGCGAATGTCGATACGATCTCGGTAACCGGCAGGTTGTTGGTCAGCAGGCCCGCTGTCGGCGGGTTGCCGGCCAGGGCACTCGGGTACGGCAGCGTCAGGGGCGCTGGCAGGAACTTGTACGCCGCGCCATAGGCGGGATTGGCCGGCAGCCCGGATGGCAGAATGGCTCCAGCGTAGGTGGTCATTTCAGGAAGGCGTAGCCGCCGTAGCTCATGCTGAAAACCATCCAGTCGTTGCCGCCCAGCGTGACGATGTCCTTGTTGACGTACTGCCCGTTCATCCGCAGCAGGCGCACGCCGGGTGCGTAGCCCATCATCGAGTAGAAGTAGCTCGGCGTCGGGCGACCGACTTCGACCGTGCAGGGATACAGGGGCGTCACGCCGTTGAAGGCGATGGGCGAATAGCTGTCGAGTTGGCGCGTGGTCGCGTTATAGAAAGCCCGCACTGCATCCGTGCCGGAGGTACCGACCTTCCACTTGTTCGTATTGCCGTCGATGTCGGCCCGAACATAAGTGCTGTAGGTGTCCGACAGGAAAGCACCGCCAGTAAATGTGCAGGTCTTGGTGATCGCCCCGAAGATGAGCGGCCCGTAAGTAGTGCTGGCCGTCTGCACGATGCAGTAACACCAGCCATCGCCACCGAAGAGGAAGTACTCGGAGCTGCCCGACATCTGCGATACAGAGAACGAACCTGAGGCGACGGTCTGCGAACTGTAGGCCAATCCACTGCTGAAACTCGTCGATCCATACCAGGCGACGTAGCTCGCGTAGGAATGCAGGTTGACGAACTGGCCACTGGCGGCGTGCTGCAGATGCAGGCGAAAGTAGCCGGCATCTGCTTGGTACATCAGTTGTGTGTAGCCGCAGACCCCGGTGGCGAAGAGCCGAATCTTGTCGAGGAGATCGTTCGGCGAGGTGGTGATGCCGGATTGAAATGCCATTGATTACCTCACACGGGCCGCATTACGCTAGTTTTAGGGCCCAGTAGTCGCTGTAGCCGGTGCGATACACGTCCTGCACCACCAGATGATCGACGCCACCGATGCTGATGATGTTCTCGACGGCATTGGCGTAGCCCGGTATGCAGTAGCAGCCGTCCATCTCCCCCAAGCCGGCCAGGATGAACGGCAGTAGCGGGTAGGAGCCATCGGGGCATTCGCGCGTGTTGCTGCCCCAACTGTTCGGCCACATTGCTGAAACCCCGCTCCACACGCCGGTCGGCGCGTAGTACGCACCCGAATACCCCGACGATTTGGGCAGGTGATTGCGGTATTGGTAGGAATTGCTCCAGCGCGTCGAACTGTTGTAGGTGCCGCCGACCAGCAGCGGATACGGATACTGGCCCGGCGTGGCATAGGGCAGGAATAGCCCGAGGTGCAGCATTTCGTAATACGTGCCGGTCTTGGCCACCATCACGATGCGCCGACCGTTGGCCACGATCCAGTAGGGCATCGCCGATGCCATGAGCAGCGCGTAAAACGTCCCGCTCGGGTTGTACTGGCCGTCGAAGGTCTGCGCCGGGTTCCAGCCGACGAAGCCACGCAGTTTCCAGTTGCCGTAGTCCGCGCCGGCCTCCGACAGGATGCCGACGTTGATCTGGTCGGTGCCGGCAAGACCGGGGCCCTGCAGCACTAGTTCGGCGGGCGGTCCGGGGACCCAGCGCAAGACCGACCAGCGCTCGTTGGCCGGCAGCATGTCCTGGGTAACGAACTGCTTGAGCCGGTTCAGCAGATCGAGATAGTCGGTGGCAGTGCCACTGGTAAAAGCCATGGCTTACCTCAGCAATTCACGCACAGCGGAACCGTTGCGCGAGAGCACGTTGAGAATGGTTTTTTCACCGGCGGCGGAATTCAGATAGTCGGCCGCCATGCCGGGATCGATGACATTGACGATGCGCACCGCTTGCGACGGCGTGGCAGCCGGGGCTTGGGCGACCTCCGGCACGAGGCCACCGTCAGCAAAGGCCAGCCGCGGCCCAGACCAGCGCGGCCCGAACAGACCGCCGTTCAGAGCGTGCAGAAACTCGACGCCCACCCGGCGCACCGCTTCGGCGCGCAGGACGTACTCTCCGGCGGAAAGTCGTGCCGGAATTGAATCCGATGTCGTGGTACCCGGCCCGGTGACGTAGCCTCCCGAAGCAAAGCCGGCCCATTGAAACAAACCCGAGATCAAGCCGCCCAATCCGCCGCCGCCCTTGCTCATCCCGCCGAACAACTCCTCAGCGATCTTCTGCGCAGCGATACGGTTGATGGCCGAGATCACCGATCGAGCGAAGTCGGCAAAGGCGTCCTTGGCCGATTTCGCGCCCGAACCGATCTGCTCGAACATCGTGGCGAAGGCGTTTTCGACATCGCCGTTAATACGCGTAGCGACGTCGTCAGCGGCGGTCTTGAGGCCAGCGACCTCTACCTTGAGGCGGGCCACACGGTTGATGGCTTCCTCCGATCCGGTAGCGACAGCCAGTTCCTGCATTTTTGGGATCAGGCCTTCCACTTCGGCAGCGGTCTGTTGGTGCAGTTCGAGCACGCCGCGCCGCATCTGCGTCTCGGTAAGCATGCCGGCATCTTTCTGCACCTGCAGTTCCCGTTCGCGGATGGCCATGCGTTCGGTGACGATCTGGTACTGGCGTTCGAGTTTGCCGAGTTCGGCCAGGTCGGCTTCGACGTTGATCAGGCGACCGACATCGGCCACGCCGGTAGTGTCACCCATGCGCTGCAGCTTCTCGATGAGTGGCTGGTATTCGCGCTCCAGCCGTGCCCGGGTCACGTCGCCACCCGCACCGCCCCGGATCTCGGCCAAGCGGTCACGCACGCGGGCGAGCTCGTCGGCCAGTTCCTTCTCGGCCTTGGCGGCCGCGTGGGCATTGGCCACCTCGACCTCGCCGCGCTTCATGTTGAGCACGGTGATCTCGCCTCCGAGCTTCTTGACCTCGGCCTTTGCGCGCAGACGCTGCGCCTCGTCCTTGCCATTGACCGCCACTGCCGATTGGGCAGTCAGTTCCTGCTGTTTGGCGGCCAGTTCCTGATCGATGGCCTGCTGTTCGATCTGCGTCTTGCGGGCGTAGTAATCGCGGATCGAGACCAGACGATCATCGAGCGCGCGATCCAGTGCGGATTTCTGCAGATCGAGTCCTTCCTTGAGGACTTTGAACTCGGCCTCGGCCTGCGCCTTGACCACGGCCAATTGCGCGCCGGTCGTGTCCTTCTCGGCACCTCCTGCAGACTTCTTCTCGCACTTGCCATTGACCCACTGGCCTCCCGAAACCACGCAGGCGATGCGCTGCATGTCCTCGGTGGGCTTGCCGGTCGGGGTCTTTTCCTCGGGGCGCTTTGGGCTGGTCAGTGCGTCCAGCCGTTGCTTGGCTGCCGCCAGTTCCTGCTCCCATTGCGCCAGGTTCTTCTTCAGCGTGGCCATCGCCGCTTCGTTGAACTTGACGTCGAAGGGCATAAACGGCACCGGAGCCTTGCCGGTATCGACCTTCTTGCGGGTCGAGTCGACCAGTTCCTGAATCCGTGCAACCTCGTCGCGGGCGCGCTTGATCTCGGTGCCGTTGAAAATCAGGTTGCCGACACCGCCCAGGCCGACCCACAACGCCTTCAACGTTCCGGCCTCGTTGGCCGCCTCGCGCATGGCATTGGTGATGTTGGTCAGTTCCGGCAGGAAGTCGCGGGCCAGAGCGATGCCGAGCGAGGAGCTTGATGCCTTGAGCGCCGTGAGATTGTCGTTGAACGCCTCGGCGGAACGCGCCGTTTCCGTGGTGAGCTTCAGGCCAAGCCGCTCGGCCTCGGCGGTCAGTTGATTGATGCCGGCCGCCCCCTGATTAAGGAACGGGATCATGTCCATGCCGCTCTTGCCGAAGAGCTTCACGGCCAGCGCCGTCTTGACCGCGCCATCCTCCAGGTTGGCGAAGACATCGGCCACCTGCAGCAGCACAGCTTCGGTGGACTTCATGCTGCCGTCGGCGTTCTTGACGGAGACACCTAAGGCATCGAACACCTGAGCACCGTCGCCGATACCGGTATTGGCCTCGGTGATGTTCTGGGACAGGCCCTTGATGCCCTTCTGCAAGGTTTCCAGACTGACATCCGACAGTTGCGCGGCGAAGCGCAAGGTCGACAGCGCCTCGACCGAAATGCCGATCTTTTGCGAGAGCTTGTTCAGATGATCCGCCGCGTCGATGGCGCTCTTGATCATCGTGGCAAACCCAGCCACCGAGAGCGAGACGCCGAGTCCGGCCAGCAGCCCCTTGACTCGGTTCGACTCATCGCCAAGCTTGGCCAGGTTGCCGCGAATCGAGTCGAAGGCCGAGCGAGTCTGGTCGACGGCGGTGATCAGCAGTTGGGCGCGATCCTGTGTCACGACGGATTCATCTCTCTCAAATCTTGTTCAGTTGCATTTCGATGGCGCGAGTCAGGGCGGACAACTGGCCGCGCACCGCGCCTTCCAGATCGAAGCGACGTTTCAGGGTGACGTTTGGCACCAGCACGGCGATGGGAATCTCCGTGCCGCGCTTGATGGATTTCGCCCCGGTGCGCTGGCGCTCGGCCCGTTTGAATCGAGCCAGCACCGAGGCGTTTTCCTTGATGTTCTCGGCCATCAGGATGGCCTGGCCGTTCTTGCGGATGAAGTAGGCATTCCCGGAACGGATCAGCGCGTCGACGACTCGCTTGAACGCACGACGACCGATGCGCCGCCCCTCCGGGGTCAGAGGAATCAGCATCCGGCCGGAAAGAGTGCCGCCCCGAACGTGGATGCCCAGCCACGGTATCCGCGATCCAATGAGCAGCGCCGGCAGCTTGTCCGGGTTGCGGTCATAGACCTTGGTGCGCAGTGATTTCACGAACGCCGCCTTCCTGACCGTGAAATCGGCATTCATCCTGCCGCGCACGGCGTCGGCCATCGGCTTGCCGCCCGATTGCATCCCGGCCGCGACCGCCTTGTGGATGGCCGCCTGCTTCTGCCGGGTCCAGGCGTCGAGCTTGGACTTGTCCAGCAGACCGCTGGTGGTCAGGGAGATTTTCAGCACGAGAGTTCCTTGAGCGCCTTGCGCAAGGCATCCCCGCCCCCCTGGCTGCCGACGGCGACCACAGAGAGGAGGTTCGACAGGCGTCGAGCTTCCTGCCGGTCGATGGCAGCGAGGAATGCGTCGGTTTGCGCCAGCGTGTAGCCGAGAATGTCGGCGTAGGCGTGCCCCGCACCGATCAGCCGTTGGATGGCATTGCTCCACGCGCCGGGCTTTCCAGTGTCTGACCGATCCGCGCCGCTGCCTGCGTCACGCTCGGCAACAGGCGCCGGATAAAAAAATCGGCATTCACCCCGAAAGCCGCTTCGGCCAGACGCACGGCCTCGTCGAGGTCGAGCCCGGCCACCCAGTCGACCGGGCGGCGCGCGGCAATGGCGACGGCAGCGATCACGGCTTCGCCGTGTTCGGCCAGAAGCGCCAGCCAGTCGGGCGATGCCGACAGGCTGGCGGCGATGGGTTGAACTGCCCTGGCGAATGCCGGCACCTCGCCCACCTTGAGCGGCGAGAGATCGATGCGCTCGCCGGCGATCTCGACGTATATCGGCACAGGCGGCAGTGCCGCGAACGTATCGTTGCCCATCACAGCAGCACGATCCGACCGAATTGGCCGAGCGCACCGGCAGCCGGCTTGGTGAGATCGGCCAGCACCTGGCCCGACAACTCGAATTTCATCAGGTCAGTGCCAATCACCGACAAGTCCTTGGCCGGATTGATGGCCACGCGGTAGAGGTCGATCACCACTTCCTTGTTGCTGTCGGCCGTGTTCAGCCCTTCGAAGCGTACCCAGCGCTCGGGCAGGGGCTGCGTGAACATCGCGGTGGCGCTGGAGGCACCGTAGCTGTAGCTGGCGGTGATGGCCCCCGTCACACCGGTGACGTCGGTGAACTGGATGGAGCCGTGCTTCGCATTGACGGTGTATTTCGTGTTGGTGACCGTGGTTGCTCCGGCCTTCACCACCACGCTGGAGACGTTCTGTTTCCCAAGCAGATAGAGCTTGCCGAGTTCAGCCGTCGCGATGACGGGTTCGTCGGTCACGGTGCCGCTGGTGACCGTCGTCGTGGATCCGTAGAGGGAAAGTTCGAGGTTCGTCTGGATCAGTTCTTCCAGGGTACAGGCGAACTCGCCCTTCTTGGTTTTGATCAGTTGCAGATCGGTCAGACGCTGGCCGGATTGCGATTCCTGGTGTTCGAGCGTCTCGACAGACAGCGAAACCTTGAGGTCGGGCACGTTGCCGACGAAAACCAACCCCTGCGGGTTGCCGTTGGTGTCACGCGCGCCGATGAAGACGCGTCCTTGTCCGGAAAAATAGGCCATTGCGGGCTACTCCTTTGCTTTGCGCTGGGATTGGGTTTCAGGGATGACCGCCGTGCCGACGGCTGTCTCTTGCACCGCTTGCGAATCGTCGACGGGTTTGCCGACACCCTTCTCGATGAGCCAGCGGGCGGTGATCTCATCCACATCGATCACGTGGCCGGCGAAATGGACTTCGTTGGCATGGGTATGGGTCTTAAGGAGCTCGATTCGATGCATGGGATTTATCCTTTACTGGTGAGATCGGTAATGAATGTGCGATAGGTGATGCGGTAAGTAGCAGGGATGGCGACGGCCTCCATGTCGGCGTCCTCTGCCTGCCAGTCGGCTTCCATCTCTGCGATACCGAGCACCAGATCGCCGAGCGCCGGATCGGCCATCAGTGCGGCGTGCGCCCGGCAGACAAGATCGTCTGCCACGGCATAACCGTCGACCGGATCGCGTGCAAAACCGGTAACCCGCACAATGAGATCGCGCTCCATGCGGTCGTTGGCGCGTTTGACCGGGGTATCCGATTCGACAGCGACGACGAGGGCCGGCGTCTTCTCGCGCGGGATGGCTGTGGTCGGCTGGCGCAACACGACGATGGGCGATACCGCCGTCGCGATGCGCGCGAGGATCTCGCGAACGATCTGCTCGCGCCTGGATTGGGGCATAGGGACTCCGATACAATGAAACCGATAAAGGGAGATGCCGTTTGGCAACGGAAACCAAAACCAAGAAACACCGCAGCAGTCAGTCAACGCCCGACCACTACGTCCTGCGCGTCGAACTCATGGGTATCCAGCCGTCCATCTGGCGCCGCATCCACCTCGATGGCCGCACGCGGCTCGATGCCCTGCATCACATCCTTCAGGCCGCCATGGGCTGGTCGGATTCCCACCTGCACAAGTTCGAGATTCGCGGCAAGCATTACGGTGTTCCGGATCCCGAGTTCACCGACCCCGGCTGGGAAGTGCTCGACGAGAAGAAGTACCGCCTCAACCAACTGCTGGCCGAGGGCAACACCTGCGACTACCTGTATGACTTTGGCGATAGCTGGATGCACCGCATCACGGTCGAGACGATCAAGGACGTCAAGCCGAGTCCAAGCGACGACGGCTTTGCCTGGGTCGAGGCTGGCGAGCGCGCCTGCCCGCCTGACGATGCAGGTGGTTCAGGTGGCTATCAGGACTTTCTTGATCGGTTGAACGACGACCCCTACGGCGACGAAACCAAAGCCTTCCAGGAGTGGGCCGGACTGGATTTCGATCCGGAGCGCTTCGACCGTCAGGCCGTGAATGCCACCATCAGTCGCATGCTCTGGAACCGCTGGATCAAGATCGGCCCCTGATCGGCTCACAACCGAGCCAGACGCGCCCGGCACTCGTTTCCGTCCCGCAAGGCAATCACTTCCCGCACGCGGTAGGACTGGCCTGCGATCTCGACCGTGTCCCCGACGACGAGCAGCAGGCGCTCGGTCGGGAACTCGATCTCATAATCGCGGGAGAGCGCCAGGCCATCGAGCACCGTTTCGTCGGGTGCGCGGAAGCCGCACTCGACGATTAGGGTGCCGACCTTGACGGGGGTGAGCAGCCCGGCACGGGCGGCCGCGTCGTACAGATCAGCCACGCCTACCATCAGGCGCTCGTCAGCTTCACCAGCACACCGGGGCGGTGACACATCGGCAGCGGGTTCGACTGGGTGTGCAGATCCGTGCCGCGCTCGAACTTCCTCGGTTCCTGCTTGGCATAGAGCGGCTGGCCGAGGGTATTCACCGTCTCGTTGAAGTCCGCCGGGGCCAAGTAGGTGCCGAAGGTGTCGACCGTGCCCAGCGGGAAGGCGTGAGCCTCGCCCGGGGCGATGAACTTGCGCACCGTACCGTTGATGTCGCTCGCCTGGCCGCGATACTCCTCGAAGGTGATGCCGCCGAAGGTGAAACCGGAGCGCACGTCGTTGATCAGGATTGCCCCTTGCTGCCAGTTGGTATAAGCCTCCTTGACCGCCTTGTGGGTGGTGAGCGCCCGGAAAAACTGAGGCGAGCAGAGCACGTGGACATCGGTCATGAACTCGCCCTTAAGGTTGTCCTCGATTTCGGCGAGCACGTCGTAGCAGTGGCCCTTGATGTCGCTGTTGGCGTTGGCAAGATCGAAGTTGATCGACGTCTGGGAGAGGCCGAACTCGGTGTAGAGGTCGTAGATGGTGCTGCCGTCGGCATCAAGGATCTGGCCCTTGAGCGCACCCATGCGCAGGTGTTCGAGGGTGATGGCGTGCTTGTTGCGCATGGTTTCCAGGTGACGCGCCATCACGCCGGCAATCGCCTCCATCTCGGTTTCGGAGCCGAAGGCACGGATGCCCTGCACCTCCTCGGGTAGCACGACGTCGTCGTGCGGGATGTGTGGGATGACGAAGGAGCGCAAGGTGCGCGTGCCGCGCTCGCCCACGGTGCCCGGCGAGCCGGGCGGTTTCGTCGGCAGGAGGTTCAGTCGCCCGGCGTACTCCTCGACGATGATCTGCCGGGTGCGCACCGGCTTGGCCGGAAAGAGATCCAGCTGCTCGATGCGGCCGTAGCGATTGGGGATGAGGTTGATGGCCGTGGTGAGGCTCGCCATCGAGAAGCCGGGGTTGTCGAACGGGTTTTGCATTTTTGGATCTCCAAAAAACGAAACCCGCCGTGTGGCGGGTTTTCGGGGGGATGAGAGGGGCTTGCTTACGCTGCGTCGCGCACCAGAATGCCAATCGCCACGAGTTGCGCTTCGGCTGCGGCCTTCTGTGGCGCGGTGATGCCAGCCGGCCAGATCAGGGCGTTGCGCGCGACGATGGCGTGACGGGCCACCGCGATGGCGTCGTCCCGATCGATCAGCGTCGCGTCGGTGTCGGTGGCCAGCACGCTCACGGCGGTTTCGGTGCCGTCGGTAGCGGACGGTGCCAAGGCATACAGCTTGCCGTCGGCAGTCTTCCTGCCGAGTACGGTGCCGAGTTGCAGGTTCTGTCCGGCGGCGAGGGTCGCCGCCTCGCGAGAATAAAGATTCGGTGCCTCGTACTTCAGGAGGTCGCCGAGGTTCTTGCTCTGGGTGATTGAGGGCATGTCTTACTCCTTGTGGATGAGTTTCTTGACGGCGGCGACCACGGGTGATGCTTCGGGTCGATCGGGGGCGCCGGTACCGGCTTCCGGCGTAATGGTGGAATGGATGGGCGTAGCCTCGGATCGTGCGGCCTTGGCCTCACAAAGTACTCGGCGCACATCCGCTTCGCTCTTGCCTTCCGCAATGAAGGCGGCGGCCTTGTCGGGGCAGCCGGCGATCAGACACAACTCGGCGATGGCTTGGGCGGATTGAGTAACCTCGCGGCGGGCCTCGGCAACCAGGACGGCGGCCTGATCAACACCGATCATTTCCATTTGGGTTTCTTCGAGAGACATGTCGTCCTCCTGTAGGTGCGTCGCCCCGGGTCGTGCAACTGCCCGAGTCGGGGGCGCCTTGCGGCCTCGGGAGCTGAGGTAAATCGAGAATTCAGTGAGCGTTGCCTCCAGCGTGCCGACGGCATCGGCCAGACCGGCCGCCGTGGCGTTCGGGCCGAAGTAGAGAGCGGCCTCGGTGGTGCGTACCGCCGTCTCCGGCAGTCCGCGCATGGCGGCCACGTGGCCGACGAAGATGTCGTAGAGGCGATCGACCTCGGACTGGAGTTCGCCTTTCGCGGTATCCGTGAGCGGCTCGTGGGGAGAGAAGTCGTTCTTGTGCCGGCCCGCCGTGATCGCGGTGTAGCGATAGCCTTCGTTGGCGTCCTTCACCGACTGATCGATGTGCAGCGCGATCACGCCGATCGAGCCGACACCACCTGTTTCGGTGACGACGACACGTTCGGCAGACGATGCGATGGCGTAGGCCGCCGAGAAGGCAGCGTCGTTGGCCACGGCCCAGATGGGTTTCACAGAAGCGGCCTCGCGCACGCGGCGGGCGAGTTCGAAGCTGCCCGATGCCTCGCCGCCCGGCGAATCAACATCCAGCAGGATGCCGGTGACACTGGGGTCGGCCAGCGCCGCATCGAGCATCGCGCCGATGTCTTGGTAGCTCGTGAGCCCCGAGGCCGCCTCCAACCCCAAGGTGCGCTTCACCAGCGTGCCGTGGATCGGAATCACGGCAATGCCGACCGCACCTTGCATGTTCGGACGGGGTGCGGGTACTGCCGCGAGCAGTTCCGTGGCATCGGCGGGGATGGGGCTATCGATCCCCAATCGTGACCCGAGGACCGACAGGATCACGTCGATCTTGGCCCGATGGACGAGCAACGGCGTCCCGAAGATACGGGATGCGAGATGTGGAAGCATGTATTACTCCGTGGGTTGTTCGGTTTGTGGAGGCAGTGCGGCAGCCGGTGCCTGGTCGTGCCGTGGATCAGAATCGAAGACGAGGCCCAGCGCGTCGGCGCGGGCGTTATCGGTGGCGATCTCCCGATCGACATCCTCGGCGTCGTAGCCATAGGCTGAGATCGCCTCCGAACGGCTGGTGAGACCTGCCCGGATAGCGAGCTTCATGGCGTTGAACTCCTTCTGCGGATCGACCCACTGCCAGCCCTGCGGAATCCACTTGACGACTTGGTACTCACGCGGACGACGGCTGTAGCCGGGGAGCGTGAGCGAACCTTCGAGCACCGCCTGATCCATCCATGCGCGCCAGATCGGACGACACAACTGGTGGACGATCACTCCGTGCTGGATCACCTCGCAGCGGCGGCGGAACTCCAGTAGGCCGGCGCGGATCGACGAGTAGTTCACTTGCGTCAGGTCACCGGTGAGCATCTCGTAGGTGATGCCCATGGCGGCCGCCACTGCCCGGAACTGCTGGCGCATGAACTCGGCGTAGGAACTGCCTACATCGGCCGGAGCCGAGAACTTGATGTCCTCGCCCGGCTCCAGAATTTGCAGGGTGCCCGGTTCGAGCCCGGCCAGTGCCACACCATTGGGGTCGGCCAGTCCCTCGCCCATCAGGTTGTCTTCGGGGGCCAGGCGCGTGATGAATCCCGCGAACATCGCGGCGGTCTTCTTGCGCACCAGTTCGGCGTCGTCGTACTGGTCGAGCTCGTTGAGCTTCACCAGCGCCCGGGCGAGCCACGGTTCACCCCGGATCTGGCCAGGACGCAGCGGTCGGAAGATGTGAATCACTTCGGAAGCATCCACACGAACCGTTTCGACGCCACCCGACCCGGACATGGGTGCGAGACCGCCATCGTTCGGATGGGAGCGATACAGGTGGTAGGCCACACGTCGTCCCAGCCGATCGAACTCGATGCCAGCACGGATGACGTTGCCGTTTTGCAACTCTCGATTCATCGCCAGCGGCAGATGCTCGGCCTCTAGCACTTGAATTTGAAGCGCTACAGGCAGCCCATCCTCGGGACGCCGCCAGCGCAGTCGCACGATCGCCTCGCCTGCCTCCAGCATGGCCCGGCAGGCAAGCGACTGCAGCCCGTAGAAATCGGTGAGGCCCGCTGCATCGGCGCCCTCGCACCAGTCCCACCACAAGCGCTGGATGGCTTCGCGTTGGGCCGCGTCTTCCACCATGCTCTGCGGCTTGATGCCAGTACCGATGGCGTTGGCAACGAAGGCCTCTATGCCGGCGGCGGCCCAGGCGTTGCGACGCACGAGGTCGCGGCTCTTGGCGCGCAACTGCTCCTGCGTGTAGGCGAGTGCCGCCACCGCTCCGGGATTGGCCACCGTCCAGGCGAGCGTGCGCCGACCGAGTCCTGCACCGTCGTAGGTGGGCGTACCGCCGAAGACGCGGCGTTTGATGGTTCCGATCCAGCCCATCAGAATCCCTTCCCGGTGGTCACGCGGATCTGGCGCGGTGCGCGCGGATACAGGCCAGTGGAAACGGCATCCTTGTACATCGCAGCTTCGACCTCGGCGATGGCCTGCTTCAGTTCCTCGACGGTGCGGTACTCGACGGTCTTGTCGCCGAAGGTCACGCGCTTCTCGCCCTTGGCCAGCGCATCACGCAGGGCCTGCAACTGCACCTCGGTGTAGGTCGGCGTGCTCATCGATAGACCACCAGACTGATCTCGGGCGTGTCGGCCAGCGACGCCGCCGAACTGGTACAGACCAGTTCGAGGTAATCGGCGGTCTTACCATCAGTGGTTCCCCGGGCCGCCGCGAAACGGATGGTTCCCGTCGCGGTATTGCTCCTGCCCGTGGCGACCCAGCAGTACTTGGCGTCGGGAAACGGCGTCTCGAACTCGATCCGGTAACGGCCCGTTCCCAAGCGGGTCACCGAGGCGACGTTGTAGGCGGCGCGAAGCTGGATCGCCCCGCCCACATAGCCGAAATTTGCCCAAGCCCGCGCAAGCCCCGGGTGGTCTGGGCGAATCAGCCCCTTGATCTCGGTGCCGATGCGGGTGGCGAGCGCCGACAGTTGGGCGACGAGGCTCATCACTTACACCAGGGCGGTGTTGAAGATCGCCACGAAGTCGGTGTTGGTGTCGCCGATGTCAGTGGCGGCGACCGCGCCGATGTTGGCTCGGGCCTGCGTCTGCTCGGGGACGGTCAGGGTCTGCGCGGCATCGAAGCGCACCCGCTTGTCGATGGCGGCGGTGAGCGCCGCGATACCGGTCTGATCGTTCTGCAGCGCCTGCTGGAGTTCCAGCAGGGTGTCGTAGGCGGGATCGGCGCCACCGAGGATGTCGGCCTTGAGGGCATCGAGCACCGAGACGATCTTCGACGAGGAGTAGGTGCTGGTCGTGGCAACCGTCAGGTCGTCGATGGCAACCGCCGTGAGAATGGCGGCCTTCAACTCGTTGATTGCCGCGACCAGGCTCGACTTGTCGGTGGTAGTCAGCGCGGTCAGCGTGCCGGTGCGGCCCTTGACGGTGTTGAATTCCTCGGCGACGCGCAGGACGAAGCTGTTGAGTTGGGTTTGCAGGCTCATGGTGGGGTTCTCCAGTGGTGGTGATCAGTTGAACCAGCGGCTGCGAATCACGCGCCGGCCCGTTCTCGGTGTTCCAGAAACAGCGAGGCCACCGCGTTGGGTGGCCTCAGTGGGTCGCTCGATTTGCGGATCGGGATCGCCGGGTGACGAGCGTCCGACCTGTCGTTCCAGTTCGCGCCAGTGCCGTTCCTCGAAGCGGTCGAGGCCGGCAGCGCTCGCCGCTGCGCGGGCATACACATAGCAGTCCAGGGCTTCGTTCCTCTCGCGCATCTTCTGCCATTCGCGTACGGGGTAACCGTTGCGGTCGCGTCGGGTGACCAGCTGCTCGGCGCACAGTTGCTGCAGGTACTCGGCATCCACCTTGGGCAGATGGACGAAGCCGGTGGGGTAACGAATCGTGACCCCATCCTCGGCCACCTCCGGCACCTTCCTCAGGCTGTTGTAGAACTCCAGTTTGGCAATGCCGACCGCGACGGTGAACAGCTTGATGCCCCGGCGCAGTTTCTTGCCGCCCTGCGAGAGGTCGACCGCCGTCGGCGTGCCTACCAGAGCCGAGCCCTTGGCCGAACCCTTGACCGCCATCAAGCGAAAATCACGCGCCAGCCGCACGAAGGCATAGGCTTCCTGTGTCGCAAAGCCGGTGTCCAGCGCGAAGCGCGCCAATGGCATCAGCGCGCCTGTTTCGTGCTCCCATTGTTCGCCGAGCACTGCGCCAAGCTGCCGCCACACCTCGTCGCGGGCGGTGTCGCCCATCAACACGCGATGCTCGACGAGCCACGATTCCTTGCCGCGCCCGAAGGCCCAGATGGAGACCTCGATGCGATCCTTCTGCACGTCGGCTCCCCCCACGAGCAGCAAGCCGCCCGTAGGCACAAAGCCGATGCGGTAGTCCTCACGGCGCTCCAACAGGCGCTGCCAGTCGGGGGCTTCGCCCTCCTCGACCCAGGCCTCGCCCAGTTCCGAGTTCTTGAACGCCTTGATGGTCGCCACCGAGCGGCTCTCCGACATGGCTGCCTTCTCCCACGAAGCCGCAATCTCGCGCCACTTGCGCCAAGGGCTGTAGAGGCTGGATAGGTGAAACCCGGCGCTCGTACCTGAACCGAGTGCCATCCATTCCCCAAGTTCCAGCATCCGGGGTTTGTGATGCTCTGCAATCGGTGCTTCACATTCCTCGCAAAGATAGGCGGCGGTTCCCGGCTGCCCGCGCTCCCAGCGCAACCGCTCGAACCTCAACCACTGGCGGTGACCGCAATGCGGACACGGCACGAAGTAGCGGCGCTGGTCTGACGCCTCGTATTCCCGCTCGATGATGCTTGCCCCTGCGATGGTGGGCGTGGAAACCAGCAGAATCTTGCGCCGCGCAAACGTTCGGGTGCGCGCTTCGGCCAGGTGAATCGCATCGCCTTCGCCATCGACGTCCAGTGGATAGGCATCCACCTCGTCGAGGAAGAGATACCGCACCGGCATCGAGCGCAGGCCCACGGCCGAGTTGGCTCCGGTCATCACCAGCACGCCACCGCGAAACTCCTTCATCAGCACCGTGTTGCCGGAATCCCTACTGCGCGGTGGGGCGATGATGTCTTTGAGCACCGGCGACTCCTCGATGAGGGGATCGATGCGGTGCTTGGAGTTCCTCTGCGCCATCTCGGTCGTTGGCCAGACGATCATCATCGGGCCGGGCGCGTGATGGATGGCGTAGCCCACCCAGTTGAGGCCCAGTTCCGTGCCGCCCACCTGCGCCCCTTTCATGAGCACCACCCGCTCCACCTTTGATGCTGGGGACAGGCAGTCCATGATCTCGCGCAGGTAGGGCGTGCGCGCATTGCGCCAGCGACCGGGCTCGGCCGATTCCTTGGTCGAGAGCATCCGGTAGCGCTCGGCCCATTCGGATACGGTCAGGCGTGGATCGGGCCGCAGCCCTTCGCGCCAGGCACGTTCGATCTCAAAAGCCCCTTCGTAGTCGTCCGCCATCATCCGTCCACCTTCGGCACAAACTCGCCCAGTTCCTCCAGATGCACACGCACGGCGACGTCGAGCGCCACGAACAGGGTGTGCTCATCGATGCCCAGTTCCGCCGCGAGGATCGGTGTGATGCGATTCGGCCAGTTGATCCACGCCTCCCGTTCGGCCCGCGCCAGCTTGAATACGTGGGCGATGGCCTGTGCCCGGTCGACCAGTTCCCCCTTGAGCTGCGCCAGACGCACCTTGTTGGTCTGCGCCTTCACCACCTCGTTGACCGTGCGCGCCTGCAGCAGGGACGCGCCTCCGGTGGGCAAGGCAGTGTGGGTGTCACCTGCGGGCGCGCTGCCAGTGGTCTCCTGCGGCACGGTGGCCCGGACGGGCCTGGCGCGAGTGCCCGCGCGCGGCGCTTCGGTGTTCTTCGCCCACTCGGCGTCAGCCCGCTGCGGGTCGAGGGTGCCATCGGCCTCGGGCGTGATGCGCCCGCTATCAATCGCCTTCTTGACCGCCACGTGAGAGACGCCGCGATGCCGGGCGTAAGCGCGTATCGACAGACCCATGATCTACATCAAGCCCATCGCAGAGGTTCCCGAACTTCGCGATTCAGAGCTTGGCTTTCCTCCACAGAAGCGCGTTCATGCCATCACCATCAACTACATCGCAGGAGACAAACATGTACGCCGACAAACTGGACACCCTTGGCAAGAAACTGGCCGATACCGCCCTGACTCTGCTGGTACGCCTTTATCCGGAAGTGCGCACCGCGAGCACCACGGAACTCGATGCCGCCTGCGCGGCGATGCGCGCCAAGTCAAGGTCGGTGATCGACGAGTTGATCGATGACGCCAAGGACGCACCCGGGGTGGCGCACATCGCGTTTCAGACCGCAGCCCTGACGCTCGCCCACGAGGGCATCCAGACACTCAAGGCAGGACGCAAATAGATCTGCGAAGCCAGGCAGAAAGAGCTTGGCTTCCTGTTCGAACAGTGCCTGAATGCAATCGTCATCAACACCAACACAAGGAGACGACCATGACCAAGCAAGCCGCCAAAACCCTCGACCAGCAAATGCAGCAAATCGCGCTCGATCACCTGTTCATCGAAACCCTGGAAACCCGCAACAGCGACCGGATGGACTTCCACGAGGTCAGCGTCTGGGGCGTCAAGAGCGCCCTGATGGCCGCCTACGAAGCAGGCCGGCAGGCCGCGAAGCAGGGCTGAAAAAGAAGCAGAAAGCGCTTGGCTTCACTCCCCAACAGCGCGTTCATGACCACACCATCAACCACCACGAAGGAGCATCAAATGACCACCATCCAACTGACCCCGGCCCAGCACGCCATCCTCGCCTACGCCATCGAACACACCGGCGGCAAGATCGAATGGTTCCCCGACAATATCAAGGGCGGTGCCCGCACCAAGGTGCTGGAGGGCTTGTTCAACAAGGCCCTGATCACCCGCGAAAGCACCGACTGGTTCGTCGCGGCCGAGGGCTACGACGCCCTGGGGCGCGCCCGGCCAACGCCGGCCACCATCCACCCAGACCCCGAGGTCGAGGCCGCCGTGTCGGCCGCAGAGGCCAACTGGGCGCAAGAAAAACAGGACGCGGCCAAGCGGCTGATCAAGGTCGGCGTCGAGGGCAAGCCCCGCACCCGCGAGAACAGCAAGCAGGCCGCCGTGATCCAGATGTTGCAGCGACCGGAGGGGGCCACCATCAACCAGATCTGCGCGGCCACCGGCTGGCAGGCGCACACGGTACGCGGCACCTTTGCCGGGGCGTTCAAGAAAAAACTCGGGCTCACCATCACCTCGGAAAAGCCCGAGGGCGGCGAGCGCATCTACCGGGTCGGTTGAATTCGAGATGGGGTGGCGGCATATCCACGCCACCCCAATGCGATCCCTGAAATAGCTTGGCTTCCAGATTGAACAGCGCGTTCATACGACTGTCATCAACGCAACCAGGAGCAACGACCATGAACACCGAAACCACCTGCCAAACCAGCCCACTCCGGGTTCGCTTTACGCGCAAGCCCGTCGACCTGCAGGAGGTGCTGGCGGCCACGCCCTACGACGAACGCCCCGAGCCGGTGGTGATCAGCGAAACCCGCGAATTGACCACCGCCGAGTACGATGTCTTCGCAAACACGCTGCTGCAGGATCGCGACTGGCTGGCCGGCAAGGGCGGGTACCCCGACCAAGCCACTCGGCACGTCGTCGAAGTCAAGTCCGAGAATCGCAAGACCTTGTACGTTGACCCCTCGGGCAGCGCCTACGGACGTTACGTCGGCGTTGCCGTAGAAGCCTGAAAAATGATTCAGAAAGCGCTTGGCTTCTCAATCGAACAGCGCGTTCATACGGGTGTCGCAACGATCAACCCGAAGGAGAAAACGATGACCACCACCACACAAATCCCCGCCATCCAGAACGAAGCCTGGGGCTTTTGGGGCACGATGAACAACGACGCCGCAGCCGCCTGGCCGATCGCGATGACCGCGATTTCGGACGCCACCAACCAGCCCCTCGAGTCGGTCAGACTGTTCCTCGACAGCCGCCACGGACGCCACTTTGCGGATGACGTTCTCAATGAGATGCTGCGGGGCCACACGATCCAGCAGGCCATCGACGCGGCAGTGACGCGGTGGATGGGCTGGACGATTGGCCGCCAGACCAGCAAGCAGTACGGCATCCCCAAGGGCCTGCCTTACCTCACCGGGTTCGTGATTCACTGCGAAGTGACCGACGAGTCCTTCGAAGCCGAAGCAGCGTAAGGAGATCACCATGGCCGCCGTCGTCACCACCCCGCAACTCGAAGCCAACTACGACAAGTTCATCGCCGAACTGACCAAGCTCAGCCGCAAGTACGGCGTGGCAATCCAGTCAGTCGGCGGTGTCCACCTCGCCGACGACCCCGGCGAGTTCCGCAACGTCCGCTACGTGGCCGACATCACCAGCGGCGATCTCCTGCCGGAATTTCCCGCCGACTAACAGCGCGTCGAACGCCACGCCATCGGCCTGCCGGACAGCCTGCGCCCCGGCATAGTCCTGCCAGCGGCGCACGATCACATCCACGTACTTCGGATCCAGTTCGATCAGCCGCGCCTTGCGACCTGACTTGTGAGCGGCAATCATCGTCGTGCCCGACCCACCGAACGGGTCCAGCACGGCGTCGCCAGGGCGACTCGAATTGCGGATCGCCCGTTCCACCAGTTCCACCGGCTTCATGGTCGGGTGCAGATCGTTCTTCTGCGGTTTCTTGATCTGCCAGACATCACCTTGGTCACGATCCCCGCACCAGTGACGATCGGCGCCCTCGGGCCAGCCGTAGAGAATCGGTTCGTACTGGCGCTGGTAGTCGGCGCGCCCCAGGGTAAAGGTGTTCTTGGCCCAGATGATGAACGTCGACCAGTGACCACCGGCTGCCCTGAAGGCTGATTGCAGCGTATCCAGCTCACTGGATGACATCGCCACGTAGACGCCGCCACGGCAGTGCGCCAGGGCTGGTGTCAGCGCCGCCAGCAGGAAATCGTAGAAGCCCTCGCCGAGATTGTCGTTGAGGATTGCGCGGTTCTTGCCGCGCATCTTGTCCTTGGCGCTGTTGGCGTAGTTCACGTTGTAGGGCGGGTCGGTGAAAACCATGCTGGCCATTTCGTCGCCCAACACGGTGGCGTAAGCATCCGGGTCGGTGGCATCGCCACACAGCACCCGGTGGTCGCCACAGATCCAGACGTCGCCCGCCCGGGATACGACCGTACCGGATCCCTCCGGAACCGCATCCTCATCGGTATCGCCCTCAGCGGTCGTTTCCTCGCCGGCCAGCAGATCGGCCAGGGCATCGGCATCGAACCCAGTCAGTGCCAGGTCGAATTGATCATCCTGCAGCGCGGCCAGTTCCACTTGCAGCATGACTTCATCCCAGCCGGCATTCTCGGCGATGCGGTTGTCCGCGATCACCAGGGCTCGGCGCTGGGTGGGGGTCAGATGGTCGAGCACCACGACCGGCACGGTGGGGAGCCCGAGCTTTTGCGCCGCCGCCAGCCGGCCATGCCCGGCCACGATCACGCCGTCGGAGCCGGCGAGGATGGGATTGGTGAAACCGAACTCGGCGATCGACGCCGCGATCTGGGCGACCTGGGCATCGGAGTGCGTGCGCGAGTTGCGGGCATACGGCACCAGCTTGGCCGTAGGCCATTGCTCGATCTTGTCGGCAAGCCAGGAGATGGTCATGCCTCGCCTCCCAGACGCTCACGGGCCACCACATCAAAGGTCTGTCCCGTCGATGCCAAGGTGACTGGCACCTCGGGAAAGTTCTGCAGGAAGCGTTTCACCGTGACGTCCACATACTCCGGGGCGATCTCGGTGGCACGCACCTTCCGTCCAGTCCGCTCGGCGGCCAGCAGGGTCGTGCCCGAGCCACAGAACGGTTCGAAGACGAGTTCGCCGGCATCGGTGTAAGACTCCAGAACGAACTGGGGCAGCGCCACCGGAAACACGGCCGGGTGGTCGATGTCCTGACCGATCTTCCCCTTGTGGCGCATGATGCGAATCACGGAATCCGGAATCTTGGTCTCCTGCGTGACCTGGCCGACGTGGTTCCAGGCAGTCTTGCTGCCATCCTTGTTGCGCATACCGCCGGCACTGGTGCCGTCACCGCGCAGATGGGTGTCGCGCCCCGCGTAGATGCAGGGCACAAATTTGTTCGGGCGCCGGGCCTCGGAGTCCTTCCGGTTGAAGTGGAAGACGAACTCGAAGGACGGGGCCAGCCGACCGTTCCAGTCGCCGGGCAGCCCCGGCCCCTGATCCCAGACATACCAAGCGAAGCGCCGCCAACCCTGGGTGCGCATCCAGGCGAGCCAGCCGTCCCAGTAGGGAATGACCTCCTGCTCGCGGTGGATGAGGCCGAGATTGACCAGCACCTGGCCGTTCAGGGCCACGGGTAGGTTGGCGAAGACACCCCGCATCAGGGCGTCCCAATCAATGATGGTGTTCGTGTAGTCCCGCTGGTTGCCGTAGGGCGGCGAGGTGAAGCACAGTGCGGCCAGTTCGCCCGCCATTAGCGTTCGGACGACACCCGGGTCCGTGGCGTCGCCACAGATGACGCGATGCGCGCCGATCTGCCAGACATCGCCTGGACGCGATACCGGGGTGGCCGGCACATCGGGCACATCGTCGGCCGCATCATCCTCGGGCTCATCGGAGTTCTCGTCCTGCAATGCCTGCTCGGCACCAACCAGCAGTTCCTCGATCTCCTCGTTAGTGAAGCCGGTCATGGTCAGGTCGTAACCCGCCTCCGACAACTCGGCCAGTTCCAGCGAAAGCAGTTCCTCGTCCCACCCGGCGTCCAGTGCCAGACGGTTGTCGGCGATCACGTAGGCCCGCTTTTGCGCCGGCGTGAGGTGACCAAGTTCTATGACCGGCACTTCAACCAGATCCAGCTTGCGCGCCGCCGCCAGACGGCCATGACCGGCAATGATGCCGTTGCTGCCGTCGATGAGGATGGGCTGTGTCCAGCCGAACTCGACGATGCTGGACGCCAGCTTGGCAATCTGCGCCTCGGAATGCGTGCGCGGATTGCGGGCGAAAGGGATCAGCGTCTCGATCTTTCGATACTCGACGTGCAGTTGTTCGGTCATTGGAATGCAAAAACCCGCCACAGGGGCGGGTCATCAAAGGTTGGTAACTCGGTTCAGGTGGTAACCGGGGTGGTAACTGGTAACCCTGGTAACCTCGTTTCGGGATCGGACGCTAGCGAAATGCCGCGCTCGCGCCCCCCGCATGGGATTTTGGACAGGAAGGACCCATCGAACTTTCTGACCGGAAGCGATGCAGGCGTCACACCCGCACCGCTCGCCAGATCATAGCCGCCATCCTATCAAAATCCGGCCTTTGTGTTGCATGCCGAATTCATCACAAAATGCCAAAGAGCCAGAATCCACGGACATTCACGGCGTGCATTGCTCTACTTGACCCTCCAGCTTGGAAGGATGGCCGGCGACTCCAATCTGGTGGTCGTTCAGATGATCGACAACGATCTGCAACGCCTTCTGCCACCGCCGCCAGGCAGTCGTGCGATCGCGCCCGAGGCGACGGCAAATGAACTTCCACTCGTAGTGCTTGGCGCGCATCCAGATCAGATGCCGCTGCTCCACCTCCAGCCACTGCATCCAGCGCATCGTCTCCGACATCCGTTCGATCGCCTCGGGGGTTGGGGGAATCGGTCGGTATGCGTAGTCCTTGTCGTCGAAGCCTTCCCACCCATCGCGCACGAAGGCGGGCCACACGTTGAAGTAGCCCTGCACCCTGACCCGGGGCAGTCGCCGTCCCGTCTCGGCCGCCTCGGCAAACCGGGCCGCCACGTCGTCGATCGTCCACTCAGCCATGGCGTTTCCCTCCGTACAGGCGTTCTCCAAGTCGTCGCACGAACTCGCGCTCGACAAAATCCAACCGCTTGTCCTCCTCGGACACCACGAGGATGTGCTGGTCGCGCCAACCCTGGCGCTTGATGCTCTCCGGATCCTCGCGGGAAGAACTGCGATCGAGCGGGCAGCGGTATTGATGTGCCGGAATCTTCACGTCACACCTCCTGCGTCTCGATGGCCCAGTGCAGCAATGCCAGGGCATCGGCTTCGTTGTCATCAACTGGAGCGTGGCCACGTGCACGAACGGCTGCGATCACGTCCTCCTTGCCGGCATTACCTTTGCCGGTCGCGTGTTTCTTGATCGTGCCGACCGGCACGCCCTGGTACGGGATCTGGTGGTGTTCGCACCACGCCGTGAGCGTGGCCAGGAACCCGCCGTAGGCGTGGGCCGCGTCGGTCGAGACATGGCGGCGCACCTCCTCGAAATGCAGGCAGTCGATGCCGTCGCAGGATTGCTTGATCTCCGTGAGCCAGCGCTTGAAGCGCAGGAAGCGCATGCCGCCCCCTTCAAAGCGTTGTGGGCGGAAGCTCTCGGAGCCGCTCGTGATGTGGCCGTCGTTGCCGCGCAGCGCCCAGCCGGTAGTGGTGCCCAGATCGAGGGCGAGGAGGGTCGTGGTCATCGTGTCAGTCCTTGTTTGGGAGCAGGTCTGACGCTTCCGACGGATCATGTCGTAACTTCCCGTGACGCGCGCACGCGCACACGCGTATAGAGAGTTACGATGTAGAGCGTCGGAAGCGTCAGCCCGGTGTGTCGTCATGGGGTTCAGTTGTCGGCATAAGGGGTGTAGGCGGGCTTGGGCGGATCCTTGAGACCCACGCCCCGAAAGCCGCGCACACCCACGCTGTTGCGCCACTTCTCCACCCCACGCGTGATCAAGAGATCGGAGAAGCGCCGCTGCGAGCCGACGAACTCACCGGCGCTTTCAGCCCACTGCTTCCAGTCGTTGAAGAGTTCGGCGGTCAGCGACTTGGCGTTGACCTCGCGCACACAGCGCTCATCGAGCCAGCGACCCAGCGCGTCCTCGGCTTCGAAATACTCCTCGGTTGCTTCCACCACGCGCTGCGGCGGATCAAGTCGCCCATGGCGCTGCCAGTCCAGACAGCCCTGGACCGCCCAGGCCAGGATGCCGTCACGCTCGGCCAGCAATTTCTGCTGGAGATGCTTGTCACGGCGCTCGGGCGGCACAGTGATGGTGAAGGGGATCAGATGCAGCCGCCGCTTCATCGCCTCGTCAATGTTGCGAATGGCTGGCTTGTGGTTGCCCGCGACGAACAACTTGAACTGCGGGAAGAACTCGAAGAAGTCCTGGCGCATGAAGCGCGCGGAAATCTTGTCGCCTCCCGTCAGGTTCTTGAGCTTCGATTCCGCCCAACGACGTCCCTGCTCGGTTTCGATGGCCGCCACGAAGCGTGCGCCGCGCAGGCCCGCCATGTCGGTCGGATGCCGGTCGGTGCGCGTTTCCATGAAGGTGTCCATCGGCGCGTTGGTCGCGTAGTCGCCGAGAATGGTGGCCAGGGTGTTCACGAACACCGACTTGCCGTTCGCACCAGTGCCGTACAGGAAGAACAGGGCATGCTCCTGCGTCGAGCCGGTCAGCGCATAGCCCACCATCCGTTGCAGATAAGCCTGCAATTCCACGTCCCCTCCCGTGACCTCATCGAGAAACCGCCGCCAGGTCTGGCAGTCGCCTCCCGGTGTGGCCGTGGTGATTTTGGTCATCCGGTCAGCACGGTCATGTGGACGCTGGCGGCCGGTTTTCAGATCGACCACACCGCCTGGAGTATTAAGCAACCACGGGTCGGCATCCCACTCCTCCGTGGTGGCGGCGTGCCGGCGATCCGCCCGTGCCAGCCGTTCCACGCCGCCGACCGTGCTCGAGCTGGCGAGCTTGGCCGCCACCTTGGGATTCTCCGCACGCACGGCGGCATGCCGGCAAACGCTGCGGATCAGATCGGTAGCAGCGAGGGTGTCCTCGGTGCGCCATCGATTGCCGTCCCACACCAGCCAGCGCCCCCAGCCTGCAACGTAGCGCCAGTCGCGGTGATAGCGACGGGTAAAGGCCAGCGCCAGCGCGTCCTCCGTCCCCCACACCGATTCGTCACTGCTGACGACTGGCTCTGCCGCATCGGCCACGTCGTGCATCTGCAGACGCGGGCCATGGGCGAGGAAGGCGGCAACATCGAAGCCCTCGGCAATAGCGTCGGCGGCATCCCAGCCGTCCGCCGCCTCCTCGGGCGGGTACAGGATGAAGCACGACTTCGCACCCGCCGACAGGATGGCTTGTGCCGCCTGTGTCGCGTACTCCCAGCCCGGTTTGTCGCGATCAGGCCAGATCAGCACTGACTTGCCCGCCAGCGGCGACCAGTCGGTCTTTTCGACCGGGGCGTTCGCGCCGTGCATCGCCGTGGTCGCCACGATGCCGACATCGATCAAGGCCTGCGCGCACTTCTCGCCCTCGACCAGAACGACCTGCGCGGCATCCTTCATTCCCGGCTGGTTGAAGAGTGGGCGCGGGTCAGGCGGAGCCATCTTGCGGCGCTTGGCATCCCAAGGCCGGAACTGCTTCTTTTGTCCGGGCGGGTCGTAGCGGTAGACCACCGCGATCAGGTGCCCACTGGTGTCCAGGTAGTCCCACTTGGCCGTGGCCGGGCCCAGATCATCGACCGGGGCTTCCTTCTTGGCTTTGCGTGCCGGCACTGACCTGGCCCGTCCAAGCAAGTCGGTGGATTGCTCCAGCACCCGATGGAAGTCGGCGTGAACATCGATGCCGAAATGCCCGCCGATCAGCGTGAAGATGTCGCCGCCGTCACCGGTCGCGCGATCCGTCCATAACCCCGCCTTCTCGCCATCGAGTACCACCTCGAGACTGTCGCCCGGACTACCCAGTGCGTCGCCGATGAGGAATTTGCCCTTGCGCTTTTTGCCTGCCGGGAACAGCGTGGCCAGAACCGAATCCAGCCGGGCAATCAAGTCGGAACGGATGGATTCGCGCTCCACCTCGCGGCCGCCGGACTCCGCAATGGGGGTATCGTTGAAGTCGATCATGGGGCCTCCACGACAATATCCATCAGTGCCGTCTGGCGCGCAGGAGCACGCAGCTTGCGCAGCGCCTTGGCCTCAACCTGCCTAACACGCTCGCGGGTGTATCCCATGGGCTTCGCTATATCCTCGAGGGTCATCGGCTCACCGTCGATGCCATAGCGCAACCTCAGCACCTCAGCCTCACGTGGCGTGAGCGTATCAAGCAGGGCGTCGACCGCCTGGGCCGCCTGTTGCTTCTCCAGCAAACTGAGCGGGTCGGCGCAGTCCGAAGGACTGGCGAGCAATTCGTGAACGCTGGCTGCTGAAAGCTCGATTTCGGCAGCGTTCGTGACCAGCGGGTAACGCTGATCCTCCGACCACAACTCGTCCGGCAGACGGTTGAGGAATACGCAGAGCATCTCTGCGCAGGGTCTGAGATCCCCGTTCTCGTCAAACGGTGTGCGCTTGAGGTTGAGGTAGGGCAAGAGGTGGCCCGTGTAACTGATGCCGACCTCGCGCGCAAAAATCTGGCCCGCCTGGTGGCCTGCCCTCTCGATGGCGCGCAACAGGCGAGCGTTTCTGACCTTGATCTGAACGCGGTAGTCAGTCATCACTGCCCTCCGTACCGAGCTTGCCGGCTTGGCATACCCTTCCGTTCTGTCGATACCAGACCTCCAGTTCTGATAGTCGGAAGCGAACCATGCGCGACAACAGGTAGTGAGGGATGCGCTTTGCGGCACGCATCTGCGGATCGGCGAACCAGTAGTAGGGCAGCCGGAGTGCGAAGCTGGCCTGTCTGGCATCGATCATCGGTTCTTCTTCGATGGGTGTTTCTTGGGATTGGGTGTATTCGTTCATGTCTTGCTCCAGCAGCGGTCTTGCCATGCGCACATCCGGCATTCGAAGTGGGTCGAGTCATGGACGGCGCGCGGCAGGAGTTCTCCCGCCTCGGTCGCCGTGATGACCTTCACCGCCCGATCTGACATGCGCTGTGCCAGGGCCGCATCAAAGGGCACGAGCTCGGTGTAGATCTCCATCGTGTCGGCGTTCAGCGCCGTGAAGATCGCCGGGTGCTCGGTGAGTTCGATATAGGCTTGGTAGATCGCCACTTGCGCGGCATAGACGGGCTTGGCGACAACCAGACCGCTCTTCTCCAGCTCGCGCCAGGACTTGTTTCCCAGGCATTTGCATTCCCAGAGCGCTGGATAGGCGAAGCCCTCCGGGCCACTGACGATGACGCCGTCGATATGACCCTGAAGGCGCCCCTCGGCCACGGAAAAGCCGAACTGCTCGCCGTCGGCCTTGCGGGTGCGCAGATCGAACCCCGCGTCCCGCAGCCACGCGACCATGCAGTCCTCCATGACGTGGCCGCGCTCGAAGATGCGCAGCATCCGTCCGGGGACGTCGCGCCCATGGTCAACTGGCGCCTTGGCGTACTCGAACTGCAGTGCGCGCTCGCAGGCCACCCCGACTCGCGAGGCCCCGAGGTACTGGCGCTCAGACTGGCGGGCACGCGCCTGCTGCATCCCGGCATCGACCAGGGCGATGATCTGCCCGGAGACGCTCGAAGAGGAGTTGAAGTCCATCATGGCTTCCCTCCCTTCGGCTCTTCCCACGGCAGGTCATCCTTCAAGTCGGCGAACGGATCACGAACAACCTCGGCCACCGGCACGCCGCGCAGCGGCGGCGTGCTTGCCCGTTCGTGATGCTCGGTCAGCGCCTCGGTGTAGCGCGTGACGATGGCGTCGATCACCGTCATCGCCTCTGCTTCCGAATACGCCCCGAGCGGTTTGTCGAAGCCGATGTGCCCGGCCACCGCGCCGAAGGCCTTGAGGCAATCGCGCATCGCCGCGATTTCGATATCGCTCGCATCAACCATGTGCGCCTCCCCGCGCTCCTCGGCCGCCAGTCGCCGACCGTAGAGCGTGTGGAAGATGTCCTGGCAGCGACGGCTGCAGAACACCCAGTCGAGGGGATAGCGCCGAGGGTCGGCGATCTTGAAGCGGCCGTCGGAATGGCCGAACCCTCGCGCCTGCCGTTTGCATACCCAGCATTTGCCGCTCATGCATGGCAGCCTCCCGGCTGCGCGCCCTGCCTGGCACGGACGACGTGCTCGGTACAGCAGGCGTCGAGCTCCACATAGTTGTTGCGAATGGCGGTCGTCCCGATGCGCACACCCCTCGGATGGCGGCAGCGGGCGATGCGCAGCCCGCCTATGTCGCTGGCGCTCGACCGGTCGAGATGGCGGCAATTGCCGCAGCGTTTTCCTGTCATGACCAGCCTCCTTACTGCGCCCAGGCGGGCTTGCCGGGAACGGGCGGACGCTGCGTGGTCGCCTGTTGAGGTGCCGCCGGCGCGGGTGCTCCGGAATTGCCGCCGCCGGCCGGCGCCTTCGTGGCTGTGCCCATCAGGGCCGCGTAATCCTTGTGGTCGGGCTCGACGACGAGCTTCACCACGTTGCGGTCCTCGCCCTTGGAATCCTTCTCGACGTCGACGCGGGCCAGGAACTCGATGCCATCCAGTTCGTGGAAGCCCTGGATGCGGCGAGCGGACGCAGCCTGGGGGGAGTTGTCCTGGGGATGGACGTTGCGAGCCGAATTGAGGATGCCCCGGATCATGCTGCGCCCCATCTGGCCCCAGGTCGGCCCCTTCCGGGACTGCAGGCCGATGTTCGACCACATCTTGCGTTTGGCGAACGGCCCATCCAGCACGACGAACTCGCAGGCGAGGTAGACGCTGCCGGTATCGAAGCTCTCGGTGGCGTAGCCCCCGGTCCAGCCCTGCGCCGGATCGTCATGGCCGCCCGGCTTGATGGTCATGCGCACCTTGACGGTGGTGCCCTTCGGGATGAGATCGAAGCCCTGCTGCTGTTCGGCATCGTTGAAGTCGTTCCATGCACTGGTGTTCATTTGCTGCTCCTTGTCTTGGTTTTCTTGCTGGTGGTGATATCCAGCGATTGGCTGATCTTTGTGGCGGTGGCCTGAAGGGCGGCAACATCCTTCTTCAGTTGAAGGACGCGCTGCTCCAGTTCGCCGTAGTTGTGGCGCAACCAGGTGTTCTCAGCACTGATGCGCTTGATCGTGGCCTTGACGCCTTCGTCATAGCGCTCGAACTCGACGAGCGAGATGGTTTCGCGGGTCACGATGTCACCCCCAGGCATTTGCGGATGAGCTTGCCCAGATCAGGTTCCTCGATGGCATCCAGCCGGCCGCTGCGGTCCTTGCTCGGAAAACCGTAGGGGTTGTCCGCGCGGGTGACGAAGGCCCGGTACGGCGTGCCGTCATCGGCCTTGAGGACGGCCAGCGTGATGACTTCATCCAGCACCCCCGGCAGCTCGAGCGCGGTCTTGCTGCCCTCCAACTGCAACTGGGTGTAGCGCCGGTTGAAGTCGTCAACCTTCTCCTCGAGGATGGCGACGTAGATCACATGCTTGTCGCGCACATGCTGCAGGTGCGTGAGTGCCGCGATCATTTCCTGACCGAGCAATCCATAGGCACCCCGGTTGTCGGGCTTGCCGGTTTTCTCGGAAAACGCCTGCGGCTGGGTCTTGCACCAGGCCAGACAGAGGCGGGAGAGCACCGTGAGGCTGTCGACGAAGTAGTACTCGTACTTCGTCAGTTGTGCCGGGTCGCCATAGTTCTCGCAGACATGCCGGAAGTGCGCTTCGGAGAACGCCTGATCCGCAGTGGCGGTCGGCATCGGACCGGCGAGAAAGACGACCAGATCGCGAAACTCGGTCCACGTCCTGGGTCGCACCGTGTCGCCGGGCCAGTCCTTGACGGACAGGTCGCCGGCTTCGAGGTCGACGAACAGCGTCGACTCCGGCGGCAGGTGCCGCAACTGGGTGGTCTTGCCGACTCCCGGCTGACCGACCAGGCCGATCTTGGCCGAGTGGCGCTCGCGCATGCGCGCTTCGGCGGAGATGATGGGAAGTGCCATCACGCCACCTCCTTCAGCCGGTCGGCCACGTCGAGTTTCCAGAGAATCTGGTAGCCGGAATGGCCGTTTCTGGAAAATGGCAGTGCCTCGCCCCAGGTACGCCCGACCTCCGTCAGTTCCCACTCGTCGCGTTCGTTGCGGTACTGATAGCCGAGATCGGCGAGACGACGATTGACCTGCTTGGCCGAGAGTCCGACGTGCTCGCCGAGTTTGGTCGGATTGACCGCCGCCAGTGGCTCGTTGCATGTCGGCAATGCGTGACGCATAGTCTCGATCGCCAGTCCGGTGTTCTCGTGAATGCAGGTCAGGGCGGCGGCCATGGCGATGCCGGGCTTGACGCCGGGCACCCTGGCAACCGCCTCGCCGATCAGCAGGATGGAGGTGACACGATCCTGGGTCGGAGCCGGCAATGCAGCCGCCGTGTTGGGCATGGCGTAACCGCCGGTCTTGCGGATCGAAGGCAAAACGTCCTCGAACACCCAACGCTCAAACCGCTCGGCAGTAGGGAGTTTGCTGTTCACGACCAGCCGGAACAGGTCGGGTTCGGAAATGATGCGGGTTTCCTGCTGGCGCCCCAGGCTGTCGACGATGGGGTGGCGTTTCACCACCCCACGGCAGTGCTGCTTCAGTGCATTAACCGTATCAGCGTAGCCGAGTACGACGGCTACATCTTTGCCGACAAACCATACCTCACCGCTGTCAGCGACTACTGTGCGAACGGCATGGTCGTCGAACTCAAAGGGAATGATCGCGCTCATGGTCACTCCTCCGAATCGATGGAAAGAGTGAAAGACGGCTTGCCGGCATCCACGGTGCGGGCGGCGGCGAACTGCTGTTGCAGTGCTGGTGGCCAGTTCGTGTAACGGGATTCGGGAACCGAGAGCTTGATGTCGAAGTAGTGCTCGACCTTGTCGCCGGAGGCCACGATGCGCGCAGCAAGTTCGCGTGCCATGTCCTGATCCCAGGACGTCTTCTTTGGCAGTTCAAACTTGATGCGCAGCACGCCATCACTGATGTGGGCGGTACCGAAATCTCGCCCTGACTCGCGCAGCGCAGCACGGGCCTGCTCGCCGTAGCACTGATCCAGTGCCGCTTCGAACTTGGTCCGGGCCTTTTTGAGCCAGTCGATGGCGGCATCGAGGTTTTTGTCGATCTCGTGCTTCTGCGCGGCCGGCAGTGCGGCCAGTTGGCTGACGGACATCTCGGCGATGTCGGCGGGGAAGATGGTCAGATCGCTCATGGCCACCCCCTTACTGATACGCACGAACCGAAGTCGAATAACGCGATACGCGTCGTTCGAAAGCTTCGATGTCAGCCAGGGCATAGGAGACCCGTGCCCCGAGTTTCATGAATGGGCATCCAAGGGCTTCCTGACGCCAACGACGCAGGGTCTTGACCGAGACTCTCCAGCGCTCTGCGAGCTCGTACTCGTTGAGCGCCAGACGTTTCACGCCGGCCGTGGGGTCCGAGCGGCCAATCCGCCCGGTTGTTGCTGAAGGGTGTTGCGTTTGCATTTCGATGTGCCTCCTGTTCAAAAAGGGCACATCGCAGTTTCCGCACGGATTTATGGGGAGTGTGCGGGGACGTCTATGGGAGATTTATGGGGTTCGCCGCAGGCGGTATTTCCCGTGATCGATCAGATCGAAAACGTCCTCTCGCTCTATATCCTTGCAGTCTTTGAATGCATCGTCGAAGGATTGATACGAGGAGTGGGCGGCGATCTTGATCTCTGCCCAGGTCACGATCGGTGAGGGATAGCCGTCCGTACCCCAGGATGCCTTGACGATCCTTGCCCGCGCGGGTGACAAACGAACAACTGTCTCGAAATGGGGGAGCAGAAGGTCTTGGTCATCAAGGTATTGCGTCCGCTGATCGGACGCACTCGGAGGTGTCAGACTGCGTAGTACCCTGACGAAAGCTGCCGAATCAAATTGGCCATTCCCTTTCTGTGGCCCGATGAACTCTGAAAACGCCCGCGCCTCATGGACGCCGGGCAGCGGAAGGGATGGCCGCTCGCGCATCAATACGACGCCGCGTCGCCCCCAGGCGGGGTCGGCCAGAACCGACGACAGGGCTTCGGGCAAGGCGAACTGCAACCGCCTGGCGATCAACACCGGCGCAGGTTCGGCGGTCGTGCACACACGAAAATCACCAAGATGCCAAAGGTGGCCGGGGATGCGGGTCTGGTCCTTTGGGCTGTCCTCTTCCAGCCCGATCCATTTACCCAGGTCGTGCAACCACGCATCGACGTGAAAGTCATACAGCGCAATTTCCGAAAGCGGCCTCGCCAGGATGCGCGAACGCCACTGAGGACTGCGGTAACGGTACACCCCGGCATCCTCGTCGATCTCGACTTCAACTTCGATCTCACCGTCCAGAAATGAAACCATCTGGCGCGTGAGGTAGGCATGCGCCGGGCGTAGCCAGCGGCGCTCCACAAAATCATCTGCGCACCTCCCCATCCGGAAGGCGCAGACAGGCTTCGTCAGGTCGCTGGCTTGCTCCAGTGCTGCCAGAAATGCGAGGTACGCGGCACCCGTGCTCGACATCAGAACTTGACCACCATGCCGAGTTTCTCCAATTGGGCCATGACCAGCTTGCGATCATCCTCGGTCTTGCTGCGGTCATTGAAGCCGTTGGGCGCGGTGACCTGGACGGCTACCTTGTGCGCCTTGCGATGTCGCTGCTTGGCCATGCGCATCACCAGCTTGATCTGCGCCGGCACATAGACGGACAAGTCTGGGTTCCGGTAATCCTGGCGAGCCACCTCGTAGATGTTCCGGTCATCGCGACGGTCGGGCTGGATGGTCATCGTGCTTTTCATCTCCTGGACGATCTCCCGATCTCCTGCTTCATCGTGGGTTTTGCGAAGCGAGGGGCAGGCCACCTTGAGGTGCTGAATGTCGATACGCTCGATACCCTCGATCCGCTCGCTGACGAGCTTGGCCAGAACGGTCGGCGACACGAATGCCGAAAGATCGAATTCCAGCATCGGCATGTCCTCGATCGCACCGTCGGCCGCGAGCACGACATCGCGAAAGATCGCGGCCAGGTCGCGCCGAATCTCACGATCATCGCTGAACACGCTCAGCGCCCCGGTGGCCGGTTCCCGTGAAAACCGGATCGAAAGCGCAGCCAGGTCGTCATGGGAAACCTCCTCCCCATGTTCGACCTTCGGGTAATGGACTTCGGCTCCATTGAAGGTGACGGTCAGGGTGTCCAGCACCTCCTTCGCGGGATCGTCGTCATCACCCTCTTCGTGCTGGTGCGTATGCCCCAAGTCGCGGCGGCTGAATTGCTCGATGATGACGTCGTCGCGGGGCGCGTTTGGATACAGGAGCAGAATTCTCTCCTTGATGCGCTCCTGCATTGCCTCATCTAGTTTCGGCGTCGATCCCAGCGGGCCACGGTAATGACTGGAATACGCTTCACTCCTCCATTGCCGGTTCATCACCTGAACCCGTTCGGCATGATCGAACCGCTTGCCGCCCGCACGATGCTTCTCAGGGTATTCCTGTTCGAGATACAGATAGAGCGCCCGGCCATGGGGGTCGCAGTGGCGGGCAAGCACGGCTGCATCGGCCTCGTCTCCCTCATCGAATAGAGACAGAACGGCTTGCTTGCCATACTCGTCGCCGAGGATTTCGATGCGCTCGGCGATCCGCTCCAACCGTTGCCGCGTCACGGAGGAAGCGTCGCCCACCAGCCGGTACAGGGACTTTCGCACGGTCGGAGGCAGGACGCCTTTGGCCTTCTCCATTTTCTCAGCGAGCTTTTCCGGTACATGTACCCCCTCATTTCTGAGCAACCGACGAAGCAAGGGGATGTTCTTGATCTTGCGCACCAGCCAGACGAAATGCTCCATGTCCGGCAGGAGGTCGGGGCCGTGGTCGGCCGATGCCTGCTTTGCGCCGTCACTTGCCGTAATGGCAGTCGCCCCCGAATTGGCCTTCTGGCTTTCTTCTTGCGATTGTTGTTGCTGTTCGGTTACCGTTACCATTACATCTCCTTCAGAGTTGCGCGTTGCGCGAACGCGCAACATTCCTACTCAAAAAACGCCGGCTCGTGGCCGGCACCCTGCGTCCGGAGATCACCGGACAACTACGTCAACTGGCACCGTCTGCCAGCAAACCGTATCGCGCCATACGGACCTTGATGAAGCGACCGTGAACACCGAAGCGCTTCCCAATGGCCTTCTGCAAATTCTCGAGGTCGAAATCGCCAAAAGGCCCGTCTGCCTTGACCGTGAAAGTCGTTGGCGCTTCCTCCTCCAGAAAGCCCGGGCATGCCACCAGCGTCACGTCATATTTCGGAGCCATCTCGATGACAACTTCGACCAACCGTCGGCGGGGCACCAGCAGTGACCCCATGAATTCGTTGGCGCGGAATTCCGCGATCCGCTTTTCCTTCTCCCGCTCGGCTTCGACGATCCTGGCGAGCAGCCCCTCATCGTGAGGCGGCGACACGCCTGGGGACGTCAGGTGTCCGATATCGTGCGTCGTGGTGCGGTATGCCTTTCGCTGTTGTTGATCTGGCGTATCGAAAAGCCCGGGGGAAACCTTCGAATCTGCAATCCAGCCTGGTGCATCGAACACCGCGTGACCGAGCTCGTGGCCGAAGGTACTCAACACCAGTTCCTCCGTCATGCCCTCGCCGACTGGCGATACCAGCAGTGATACTGCATCTTCGCCCGCTCCCGGATCGAACTCGCACAGGCCGCACACCTGTTCTCCAGTTTCATGGTCGGTAACCGGGTGGTCGAGGCTGACCCACAGGTCAAAACACAGACCATTGACCTTGAGGCTGGAAATCTCGCGCAGGGTTGAGAGTGGCAAGCGGTCTGCATCCTCTGCAACCAGCTGGGCGCGCACCGCGCTCGCGGTTTCCTCGATTGCAGGATTCTTGAGGAAGAGCGGCCGGAAATGGCCGGAGTGGCGGTAAGCAACCGAGAGCGACGTCATGCTCAACCCTCAGTCTTCGGGCGTTTCCGATAGGCCAGGACGACGTCGCCGAGATTCTTCTGTAGTTCCGGCGGCAAACGGTTGGCCTGCACGAAAACCTCGTCCATGTCCAAGCCAAGTTGCTGAGCCGCCTTGGTGATCAGGTCATCCTTGGGCGGCTTTTCCATATTGCGTTCGATCCGCGACCAGTACGCCGGTGAGATACCGATTCGCCGGGCGAAGTCGTTCAGCGGGATATCGGCTTCCTCCCGCTTTTGTCTGATGAAGTCTCCGAATGGCATTGAAAGTTTGCGATTGAAAATTGGTCACCGTCGAGAATATCGAACTCATCCATTCTCGTCAACTGTTTTATCAACGCGCAATCGCTCACATGGAGTCCAACGTCAATGAATCTTGGGAGTTTGCTCGCGCAGCCGTCGCCAAACCTGTTCAATGATCAGCATCGATGCATCGTCAGGGTGAATGCCAGGCTCGCGCTCACGCAGCACCTGCATCAAGGCTTCATTGCCTTGCCAGAGCCCGAGGTTGTTACGAATCCACATCCCCAAACCAAAATGCAGATTGATCAGGTCTGACTCTGGCATTGCCGCAATTTTGGCGGCCTCGGCTTCGGGCAGCGCGGCAATGACCACGCCTACTGCCTCATCAATCGTTGCGGGCCACTGTTTATTGTTCATTGACGATCCTTCTTGCGCCAGTCCCAAGGCGGTGTCGGTTCGGCGTCACGCCAGAGCCCGACGCGGCGCGCACGCGCCTCCTGCTCGGCAGTCTCGTAGGATCGCGCATCCTCGGCCGATTGCTCCTTGGCGTACTTCCGGTACCACCAGGCAAATCCAGCGGTGACCTGACCAAGACCGGCATCCAGTGTCTTGGCGCAATCGGGACGTTGGCAGCCAGGCTCGGCAACCATCACCTTCCCCACGATACGCTGGTAGCGATCATGCTTGCTCCACTGCACCTCGACTTCCTTGCCGAAAACCACCCGGGAAAGGCTTTCCTTCGATCTCTGGCCGAAGGCCTGATTCGTCTCAGGGGCATCAATACCGGCAACCCGAATCTTGTGTTGCCGCTTGTCGCTGTCGAGCACGGTGATCGTGTCGCCATCGCTCACGCCGACCACTTTGCCGGCCAGCGTGTCGGCCAGCGTGTCGGCCAGCACCACTCCCGCTGACAGAAGAAGTGCCAGACCCAGCCCGGAAAAAATCAGTCGATTACTCGCCATTACCCTACGTTGCCATCTAGTCGAGAAGATAGGACATATTATCCATGACGGTTGCAATTCCTTGGAGCCGTCATGAAGAACCTCGAACTCGCATCACCCTCAGAGATGTCCGCCAGCGCCCGTGCTGGTGAAATCACCACCATCCTTGCGACGGCCATCGTCCGCACGCTCGCTGGCGACGATCCAAAACAGAGAGAAGTTGGACTTGGCTTCCTGCCCGACCAGCGCGTTCATACAACCCCCTATCAAAAGGAGAAGTTGTGATGAACGACACGCTGACCAAGCAACAAACCGTGGCCCGGCAAATTGCCGACCTGAGCCAAATGTCCATGGCCGAACTTTGGCCGGTCTGGGATCGCTACTTTCCCCGCCGCCCAGATTATCCGAATCGCACGCACGTCGAGTCTCGCATTGCCTACAAGCTGCAGGAGGAAGCCTTCGGCGGCCTCACCCCCGAGACAAAGCAGCGGCTGGAAGCCATCGGTGCGAAGCACTCCAAGATCAAGCTGCGCGCCAAGCCACGTGAATTCAATTTCGCGCCGGGCACGGTGATTCTGCGCGAATGGGGTGAGCGCGAGCACCGGGTAACGGTCAATGCCGAGGGCCGTTTCGAGTACGAGGGCCACACCTTCAAGAGCTTGACGGCGGTGGCCCGGCACATCACCGGCCAGCACTGGAGCGGGCCGCTGTTCTTCGGCTTCGGCAAAGGAGGCGCGCGATGAATGAAATTGCCAGCACCAAGGCGCGCAAGCGCTGCGCCGTCTACTGCCGGGTGTCGACGGACGAACGTCTCGACCAGGAATTTAATTCCATCGACGCACAGAAGGAGGCGGGGCACGCCTACATCGCCAGCCAACGTACCGAGGGCTGGATTTCGGTGGCGGACGACTACGATGACCCCGGCTTCTCCGGCGGTAACACGGAGCGCCCGGCACTCAAACGCCTGATGACCGACATCGAGCGCGGCCAGATCGATATCGTGGTGGTGTACAAGATCGACCGCCTGACCCGCAGCCTGGCTGACTTCTCCAAGATGGTCGAGGTGTTCGAACGCAACGAGGTGTCATTCGTCTCGGTCACGCAGCAGTTCAACACCACCACCCCGATGGGGCGGCTGATGCTGAACGTCCTGCTGTCCTTCGCCCAGTTCGAGCGCGAGGTCACCGGCGAGCGCATCCGCGACAAGATCGCGGCCGCCAAGCGCAAGGGGATGTGGATGGGTGGGGTGCCGTCCATCGGCTACGACGTCCTGAACCGGCAGTTGGTTATCAACGAGGCCGAGGCGGCAGTAGTGCGCCGCATCTTCGAGGAGATGTTGACCATCGGCTCGCCGACGCAGATCGCCGCCAACCTGACCGCCGAGGGCATCACCACCAAAGCCTGGACGACGCAGGAGGGCCAAACCCGCAGCGGCACGCGCATCGACAAGAAGTACCTGCACAAACTGCTGCGCAACCGTATCTACCTTGGGGAGTTGTCGCACAAGGGAAATTGGTACCCCGGTGCGCATCCGCCGATCATCGACCAGGCGCTTTGGGACAAGGTTCACGCGGTGCTGGCCAAGGACGGCCATGCCCGGTCGGTGGAAACCAAGATTCGGTCACGTACTGACGCCTTGCTGCGCGGCCTGCTCTACACGCCATCGGGCGAACGCATGTACCCGACCTACTCGAATAAGAAGGGACACAAGTACCACTACTACGTGTCCAAGTCGGAAAGCCGCTTCGGCGCACCAGGCAAGAGCTACGAACGCCTGCCCGCGCCGGAGATCGAGGCGGCGGTCGTTGCTCAGATCCGCACGGTGCTGACCAGCCCCGAATCCATCGCATCGGTGGTGCGCCACATCCAGCGCAACGGGGCTGAAATTGACGAGGCCAGCACGGTGATGGCGATGGGTCGTCTCAACGACGTGTGGGATCACCTGTTCCCGGTCGAGCGCCACCGCATCGCCAACCTGATGATCGAACGCATCGACCTCGTCCACGTCGGTGAGGTGCAAGGCATCAAGGTGAAGTGGCGGG
>JAANMY010000572.1_pt1 | contig 51029 bp, 45 predicted proteins | sample 7279691 | NCBI WGS metagenome assembly JAANMY01 (sample SAMN14094543, study PRJNA606508) | bioreactor metagenome | isolation source: A lab-scale SPAN reactor treating ammonium-rich wastewater day 388 | place: Ireland: Galway | collected 2018-02-07 | reverse complement strand
GGCGCAGGGGCTGCGGCTGGTGCATTTCGACGAGCCCGCCCCGCAGGGCGGCGATCCCGAGCGCGTCGCGCGCTATCGCCGCGCGCCCTATCTGCACCTCATGGAATGGGTGCGGGACTAGGGCTCAGGCAAACACCCCCCGCACCTCGCGCGCGATGAAATCGGCGAACAGCCGCACCTTGGGATCCTGCAGGCGGCGATGCGGCGTCAGCACGCCGAATTGCGAGGGGATCGGCGGATGGTCCGGCAGCACCTCGACCAGCCGCCCGGCGGCCAGATGCTCGGCCACCTCGTAGCGGGGACGGTTGACGATGCCCCTGCCCGCCAGCGCCCAGCCGCTCAGCACATCGCCGTCGTCGGCGTCGAACTTGCCGTTCACCAGCAGCTTCTGCGGCCCCTCGGGGCTTTCCAGCACCCAGTAGTATTCCGGGCTCCTCGGATAGCGCAGCAGCAGGCAATTATGCGCGGCCAGATCCTCGGGGCGCTGGGGATGGCCGTGCTGCTCCAGATAGTCGGGGGTCGCCACCAGCGCGCGCCGGCATTCCGCGATCCGCCGCCATTTCAGCGCCGAATCCTGCGGCTCGCCCAGGAAGAAGGCCAAGTCGATCCCGTCGGCGATGATGTCGACGTTGCGGTCCGACAGCCGCAGCCGCACCTCGACGCCGGGATACTCGTCGCAGAACTTCGGCACCAGGGGCGCGATCAGCCGCCGCCCCAGACCCAGGGGCGCCGTCACCCGCAAGGCGCCATGCGGCATGCCGGAAAAGCCCGAGACCACCGCCTCGGCCTCGTCCAGCGTCTCGATCACCCGGCGGGCATTGTCGTAGAAGGCCCGCCCCACCTCGGTCGGCACCAGCTTGCGGGTGGTGCGGTTCAGAAGCCGCACCCCGTAGCGCGTCTCCAGATCCTTGATCCGGTTCGAGGCGACGGCCGGCGACATGCGCAGGTCGCGCCCGCCCGCGGTGATCGAGCCCAGTTCGACCACGCGGACGAAGACCCGCAGACTTTCAAGATATGGCATGGTCTCAACCCGCCTCTTTCAAGGAATCGCTGAAAGTCTTATGCTCAATCCGAGATTTCGCAAAGAGCAATTCGCATCTAGGCTTTTCCCATACCCAGCCATGCGAGCGAGGACCGAATGGGCCACGAATTGCGCTTTCTTCTGAACGACGCCGAGATCCGCCTGACCGAGGCCGGATCACGCGACACACTTCTGGACTTCCTGCGGCTCAACCGCCGCCTGACCGGCACCAAGGAGGGCTGCGCCGAAGGCGATTGCGGCGCCTGCACCGTCCTGGTCGGCCGGCTGCACGAAGGCCAGCTGCATTACGAGCCGATCAATGCCTGCATCCGCTTCCTGGCCTCGTGCCACGGCTGCCATGTCGTCACCGTCGAGCATCTGCGCGGCGCGGACGGGGGCTTGCACCCGGTCCAGGCCGCCATGGTCGAGCATCACGGCAGCCAATGCGGCTTTTGCACGCCGGGCTTCGTCATGGCGCTTTACGGGCTGTGGATGTCCAAGCCGCGCCCCGACATGCTGGCGATCGAGACCGCGCTGCAAGGCAACCTGTGCCGCTGCACCGGCTACGAGCCGATCGTGAAGGCGGCCTTCGCGGCTTCCGAGGCCGGCGGGCAGCACATGGACGCGCTGAATGTCGAGCGCGACCGCATCACCGCCGCGCTGGCCGCGGTCCCCCGCGACCGCGTCGAGGTGGCGCGCGGCGAGGATCGTGCCATCCTGCCGGCCGACGCCGCCGACCTGGCGCAGGTTCTGGCCCAGAACCCCAAGGCCACCATCGTCGCCGGCGCCACCGACGTCGGCCTGTGGGTGACGAAATTCCTGCGCGACATCTCTCCGGCGGTGTTCATCGGCCATCTTCAGGATCTCAAGCGGATCGAGATCGCCCCCGGCCATGTCACCATCGGCGCCGGCGTGACCTATTCCGAGTTCGAGCCCTTCCTGCGCCAGCATTTCCCCGAGGCGGTGGATTACTGGCTGCGCATCGGCGGCTGGCAGGTCCGCAATGCCGGCACCATCGGCGGCAATGTCGCCAACGGCTCGCCCATCGGCGAGACGCCGCCCTTGCTGATCGCGCTTGGCGCGACCCTGCGGCTGCGCAGCGCCGAGGGCACCCGCGAATTGCCCGTCGAGGATTACTTCATCGAATACGGCAAGCAGGACCGCCGCCCCGGCGAATTCGTCGAGGCGATCACCGTGCCCCTGAAGGGCGAGGCCAGGATCGCCGCCTACAAGGTCTCCAAGCGCCACCACGCCGACATCACCGCCTCGGCCGCCGCCTTCCGGGTGGAAACCGACGGGGCGACGATCATCGACGCGCGCGTGGCCTTCGGCGGCATGGCCGGCACGCCCAAGCGCGCCACCCAGGCCGAGGCGGCGCTGAAGGGCCAGCCCTTCACCGCCGAGACCTTCGAGGCCGCGGCGCGCGCGGTCGCCAATGACTTCCAGCCGCTCAGCGACTGGCGGGCCAGCAAGGAATATCGCCAGCAACTCGCCGCCAACTTCTTCCGCCGCTTCTGGCTTGAACAGCAGGGCGCAGACCACCGCCTGAGGAGGGTCGAATGAAACAGGACGTCTTCGTCAAGGGCGCCGCCCATACGCCCATCATCCACGATTCCGCCGAAAAGCACGTCACCGGCCGGGCCGACTATACCGACGACCTGATGGAGCCGGTGGGCACGCTGCACGCCTATCTGGGGCTTTCGACCGTGGCGCATGGCCGCATCGTCTCGATGGACCTCGATGCGGTGCGCAAGGCCCCCGGCGTGCATCTGGTGCTGACCGCCGCGGACATTCCCGGCCATAACGACATCTCGCCCACCGGCCTGCACGACGAGCCGCTGCTGGCCGGGGACGAGGTGCAGTTCCACGGCCAGCCGATCTTCGCCGTGGTGGCCGAGACCCGCGACCAGGCCCGCCGCGCCTGCCAGCTGGCCCGCGTGGAATACGAGGAACTGCCCTTTGCCATCGACGCGATCAGCGCCCGCGACGCCGGGCTGGGCTATGTGACCAAGCCCCTGAAGCTCAAGCGCGGCGACATGGCCGAAATGGACCGCGCGCCCCGGCGCATCGAAGGCCGGCTGACCGTCGGCGGGCAGGAGCATTTCTACCTGGAAAGCCAGATCGCCTTCTCGATCCCCGGCGAGGACGACGAGGTCGTGGTCAACGTCTCGACCCAGCATCCCAGCGAGGTGCAGCACATGGTCGCCCATGTGCTGGGCGTGCCCTCGAACGCCGTGGTGGTGAACGTGCGCCGCATGGGCGGCGGCTTCGGCGGCAAGGAATCGCAGATGAACCCCTTTGCCTGCATCTCGGCGCTGGCGGCCAAGAAGCTCGGGCGCGCGGTCAAGCTGCGCCCCGACCGCGACGACGATTTCTCGATCACCGGCAAGCGGCACGATTTCGTCATCGACTATCAGGTGGGCTATGACGAGACCGGCAGGATCCACGCCGTGGACGCCGATTTCTACGCCCGCTGCGGCTGGTCCTCGGACCTGTCGGGCCCGGTGACGGACCGGGCGCTGTTCCACGCCGACAACGCCTATTACTACCCGGCGGTGGAACTGCGCAGCCATCCGATGAAGACCAACACCTGCTCGAACACCGCCTTTCGCGGCTTCGGCGGCCCGCAGGGCGTGGTCATGGCCGAGCGCATCGTCGAGGACATCGCCTATGCCCTCGGCCGCGACCCACTGGAGATCCGCAAGCTGAACCTCTACGAAAACGGCCAGCTCACCCCCTATCACCAGGAGGTCGAGGACCAGATCCTGCCGCGCATCTTCGAGGAGCTGGAGGCGAGCAGCGACTACCACGCCCGCCGCCAGGCGGTGCTGGACTGGAATGCTCGCGCCCAGGAACAGGGCGGCGCGATCCGCAAGGGCATCGCCCTGACCCCGGTCAAGTTCGGCATCAGCTTCACCGCGACCTGGTACAACCAGGCCGGCGCGCTGATCCACATCTACTCGGACGGCTCGATCCACCTGAACCACGGCGGCACCGAGATGGGCCAGGGCCTGAACACCAAGGTCGCGCAGGTGGTGGCCGAGGCGCTGGGGGTCAGCATCGACCGCATCCGCATCACCAAGACCACGACCGAGAAGGTGCCGAATACCTCGGCCACCGCGGCGTCCTCGGGCTCGGACCTGAACGGCATGGCGGCGCTGGACGCCTGCCGCCAGCTGATCGAGCGGCTGACCGCCTTCGCCGCCGAGGCCAAGGGCGTGCCGCCGGAACTGGTCAGCATCGGCGAGACGGTGCAGATCGGCACCGAGGAAATGCCCTTCCAGGATTTCGTCAACACCGCCTATCTGGCGCGGGTCCAGCTGTCGGCCGCGGGCTTCTACAAGACGCCCAAGATCCACTGGAACCGCGACACCGGGCAGGGCCGCCCGTTCTACTACTTCGCCTATGGCGCCGCCTGCTCCGAGGTCTCGGTCGACACGCTGACCGGCGAATACGTGATCGAGCGCGCCGATGTGCTCCATGACGTGGGCCGCAGCCTGAACCCGGCGCTCGACAAGGGCCAGGTCGAGGGCGCCTTCGTCCAGGGCACCGGCTGGCTGACCAGCGAGGAACTGTGGTGGGACCAGAAGGGCCGGCTGCGCACCCATGCGCCCTCGACCTACAAGATCCCGCTGGCCTCGGACCGGCCCAAGGTCTTCAACGTGCAGCTGGCCGACTGGTCGGTGAACCGCGAGGCGACGATCAAGCGCTCGAAGGCGGTGGGCGAGCCCCCCTTCATGCTGGGCATCTCGGTCTTTCAGGCGCTGAACATGGCGGTGGCCTCGTTCAACGGCTATGCCAAGAACCCGCGCATCGACGCGCCCGCCACCCCCGAGCGCGTGCTGATGGCCATCGAGCGGCTGCGGCCATGATCCGGGTCGAGATCACCCGCACCCGCGGCTCGTCCCCGCGCGAGAAGGGGGCGGCGATGTTCGTCACCCCCCAGGGCCTCAGCGGCACCATCGGCGGCGGCCAGCTGGAATACATGGCCATCGACCGCGCCCGGCAGATGCTGGCGCGCGACGAGGCGCAGGCCGTGATGGACGTGCCGCTGGGCCCCGAGATCGGCCAATGCTGCGGCGGCCGGGTCGAACTCTCGCTGACCCGCGTGGCCGAGGCCCCGGCCGGGCCCGAACATCCGCAGGTGCTGATCTTCGGCGCCGGCCATGTCGGCCGCGCGCTCGCCAAGGCCCTGGCGCTGCTGCCGCTGCGCCCGATCCTGATCGACCAGCGCATGGGCGAACTCGGGCAGGCCACGGGCGAAACCCGCCTGACCCCCCTGCCCGAGGCCGAGATCCGCAACGCCCCCTTCGGCACCAGCCATGTCATCGTCACCCATGACCACGCGCTGGACTTCCTGCTCGCGGCCGAGGCGCTGCGCCGCATGGACGCGCCCTATATCGGCATGATCGGCAGCCGGACGAAACTGGCGCAGTTCCGCCGCTTCGCCCGTGCCCAGGGGCTGGACACCGACCGGCTGACCTGCCCCATCGGCGCGGGATATTCGCGCGACAAGCGCCCCGAGATCATCGCCGCCTTCACCGCCGCCGAGCTCATCGGCCGCCTCACCGAAACCGCTTCTTCGTTGAAAAAATACCCATGCGACAGCTGATCCGGGGGCGCACGCTCTCCTTCCACGCCGACCCCGCCGAAACCGAGGACGCCTTCGCCTATCACGAGGACGGCGCCATCGTCACCGAAGCCGGCAAGATCGTCGCCATGGGCGATTACGCCGCCCTGCGCGAACCCGGGCTGCCGGAAATCGACCACCGCCCGAACCTGATCCTGCCGGGCTTCATCGACCCGCATATCCATTTCCCGCAGGTGCAGGTGATCGCCAGCTGGGGGGCACAGCTGCTCGACTGGCTCAACACCTATACCTTCCCCGAGGAATCGCGCTTTGCCCAGCAAGGCCATGCCCCGCTCATGGCCGGGAAGTTCCTCGACCTGCTGCTTTCGCACGGCACCACCACCGCCGTCGCCTTCTGCTCGGTGCATCCGCAATCGGCCGAGGCGCTGTTCGCGGCCGCCGAGGCGCGCGACATGGCGATGATCGCCGGCAAGGTGATGATGGACCGCAACGCCCCCGAAGCGGTCCTCGATACGCCGCAGCAGGGCTATGACGACAGCAAGCGGCTGATCGAAAAATGGCACGGCCGCGGCCGCCAGCGCTATGCCATCACCCCGCGCTTCGCCATCACCTCGACGCCCGAGCAGATGGCGATGGCCGGGCAGCTGGTGCGCGAACATCCCGACTGCCACATCCAGACGCATCTGTCGGAAAACCGCGACGAGATCGCCTTCACCCTGGAGCTCTACCCCCAGGCGCGCGACTATCTCGACATCTACGAAAGCTACGGGCTGCTTTCGGACAAGCTGCTGCTCGGCCATTCCATCCATCTCGAGCCGCGCGAGATCGCCCGCATGGCCGAGACCGGCAGCCGGGCGGTATTCTGCCCGACCTCGAACCTGTTCCTCGGCTCGGGCCTCTTCGACGAGGCGGGCCTGCGCGCCGCGGGCGTAACCAGCGGCATCGCCACCGATGTCGGCGGCGGCACCAGCTATTCCATGCTGCAAACCCTGGCCGAGGGCTACAAGATCCTCCAGCTGCGCGGCCAGAAGCTGCATCCCCTCGCCGCCTTCCACTGGATCACCCGCGGCAATGCGCTGGCGCTCGGCATGGCCGACCGCATCGGCACGCTGGAGCCCGGCTCTGACGCCGACCTGGTGGTGCTGGACAGCCGCGCGACGCCGGCGATGGCGCTGCGCATGGAGCGGGCCGAGACCCTGGCCGAAGAGCTGTTCATCCTGCAGATCCTCGGCGACGACCGCGCCATCGCCCAGACCTATGTCGCGGGAAAACCCATGCTCGGCTGACCCGGCGCAACTTTTTGCCGATTCGACCGCCGAAAGCCTTGGGCGGTCGGATCGGCATCGCCCCAGGCAGGAAACCCGCACCTGCCGCAGCCAACCGCATGCCGGGAGCGGCCTGCGCAACGGGGCGCGGCACGGGAAACCCCCGCATCCCATGGCAAAAACAATGGCCAGCCTGGAAGGATGGAGCGGGTGAAGGGAATCGAACCCTCGTCTTCAGCTTGGGAAGCTGCGGCTCTACCATTGAGCTACACCCGCGAGGCCCGGATTGCTTACTGTCTCGCGCAGGCCGCCGCAAGACCAATCTGCGCCCGGCGCTTCTTCGTTCCCCAAATACTCCATCGGCAGCGCAGCCGGGCGGCGGGCAGGCCCCCGCCCCCCAAGCCTGCGGCCGGGTTTCGCCGGTGGCGCAACGTCGCGGTCCGAAACGGTTTTGGGATTGATCATCCCGTGCGAAACTGTTCGTTATGCAACCGTCAGCAAATAGCCGGAGCAAAACGATGTTCGCGCTATCGCGCCGCATGGCGATTTCCGTGATCCTTCCGCTTGCGGCGGGGCTTGCCCCCATGGCCGCCCTGGCGCAGGATCCCTCGCAGATGCCGCCGCCGCCCGTCACCGTGGTGACGCTTCACGCCCAGGACGTGGCCCTGACCACCACACTGCCCGGCCGCGTCACCGCCTCGGCCGAGGCCGAGGTGCGGCCGCAGGTCAACGGCATCGTCACCGAACGGCTGTTCGACGAGGGCAGCCATGTGAAGGTCGGCGATCCGCTGTTTCGCATCGACGCCACCACCTACCAGGCCGCCGTCGCCCAGGCCGAGGCCGCCGTGGCCCAGGCCCGCGCCCAGGCCGAGGCGGCGCGCCGCGAGGCCGAGCGCGTGGGCGCCCTGCGCGACCGCCGCGTCGCCAGCGAAAGCACGACCGACAATGCCATCGCCGCCCGCGATTCCGCCGAGGCCGCGGTCAAGGTCGCCGAGGCGCAGTTGCAGACCGCCCGGATCGAGCTGGAGCGCACCACCATCCGCGCCGAGCTGGACGGCGAGATCGGCCTGGCCCAGACCAGCCAGGGCGTGCTGGTGACGGCCAGCCAGCCGACGCCGCTGGCCGTGATCCGCAAGCTCGACCCGGTGCATGTGGACGTGACGCAATCGGCGGCCGAACTGATCCGCTTTCGCCGCGAGATGGCGGCGCAATCCGCCGAGAGCCAGTCGGACCGCAAGGTGACGCTGCGTCTGGCCGACGGCACCGAATACGACCAGGAAGGCCGGCTGACCGCCGCCGAGCCCTATGTGAACGAGACGACGGGCGTGGTGACGCTGCGCCTGGCCTTCGCCAATCCCGACCGCACCCTGCTGCCCGGCATGTATGTCCAGGCGGTCGTGCAGCAGGCCACGGCGCAGAACGTGATCCTTGCCCCGCAGGAAGGCGTCAGCCGCGACCGCCGCGGCCAGCCCATCGCGCTGGTGGTCAATGCCGACAACGCCGTCGAGCAGCGCCAGCTGACCATCCTGCAGGACATGGGCAACAGTTGGATCGTCAGCGAGGGGCTGCATGACGGCGACCGCATCGTGGTCGAGGGCCTGCAGAAGATCGGCCCCGGCATGACCGTGACCCCCGAGGAACGCCAGGCCGCCGCAGCCGAAGCCGCGCAAGGCGGGGCCGCCGAGGGCGCTGCGCCCGAAGCCGGGAACGCGGAACAGCCCGCAGAGGAATCCGCAGAGCAACCCGCAGACCAGCCCGCCGCCGAAGGCGCGGGTGCAGAGACCGCAACCGAGACCGGCGCCGGACAGCCGGCGAACTGACCCGGACGCCGCGAGGGAACAGCACAGGAACCGCACATGGCCCGCTTTTTCATCGACCGTCCGGTCTTCGCCTGGGTGATCTCGATCCTGATCATGGGTCTGGGGCTCTTGTCGATCGTCTCGCTGCCGGTGGCGCAGTATCCGCAGATCGCGCCGCCCTCGGTGACGATCCGCGCCACCTATCCCGGCGCCTCGGCCGATACGGTCGCCAATACCGTCACCCAGATCATCGAGCAGCAGATGACCGGGCTGGACGGGCTGCGCTATTTCTCGTCCAGCTCGACCTCGGCCGGAACCTCGACGACGACGCTGACCTTCGAGACCGGCACCGATCCCGACATCGCCCAGGTGCAGGTGCAGAACAAGCTGGCGCAGGCCACCGCGCTCCTGCCCGAGCCGGTGCAGCGCCAGGGCATCACGGTCGAGAAATCCGCCTCGGGCTTCCTGATGGTCGTCGGCCTGACCTCGTCGGACGACCGCTATGAACAGGTGGACCTGGCCGACTACCTGATCTCGAACCTGGTCAACGACCTCAGCCGGGTCGAGGGCGTGGGCTCGGTCCAGGTCTTCGGCGCGCAATATGCCATGCGGATCTGGTTGGATCCGTCCAAGCTGGCCGCCTATGAGCTGACGCCCTCGGACGTGGTGGCGGCGGTCTCGTCGGAAAACGCGCAGATCTCGGCCGGCTCCTTCGGCAGCCAGCCGGCGCCCCAGGGGCAGATGCTGAACGCCACCATCACCGCGCAATCGCTGCTCTCCACCCCCGGGGATTTCGAGCAGATCGTGCTGCGCGCGGAACAGGACGGCGGCCTGATCCTGCTGAAGGACGTGGCCCGCGTCGAGATCGGCGCCCAGGACTACATGACCAATGCCCGCTACAACGGCCAGCCGGCCTCGGGCATGGCGATCAGCCTGGCCTCGGGCGCGAACGCGCTGGACACGGCCGAGCGGGTCAAGGCGCGGATGGAGGAATTCGCCCGCTTCTTCCCCGAGGGCATGGATTACGTGATCCCCTTCGACACCACGCCCTTCGTGCTGATCTCGATCGAAGAGGTGGTCAAGACGCTGGTCGAGGCCATCGTGCTGGTGTTCTTCGTCATGCTGCTGTTCCTGCAGAACTGGCGCGCGACGCTGATCCCGACGCTGGCGGTGCCGGTGGTGCTCTTGGGCACCTTCGGCGTGCTGGCGGCGCTTGGCTTCACCATCAACACGCTGACCATGCTGGCCATGGTGCTGGCCATCGGCCTTCTGGTGGACGACGCCATCGTCGTGGTCGAGAACGTCGAGCGCATCATGGAGGAGGAAGGGCTCGAGCCGCGCGAGGCCACCCGCAAGTCCATGGGCCAGATCACCGGGGCGCTGATCGGCATCGCGCTGGTTCTGTCGGCGGTTTTCGTGCCCATGGCCTTCTTCGGCGGCTCGACCGGGGTGATCTACAAGCAGTTCGCCATCACCATCGCCTCGGCCATGGGCCTGTCGGTGCTGGTGGCGCTGACGCTGACCCCGGCGCTTTGCGCCACGCTGCTGCGCAATGAACACGGCCACAAGACCCGCGGCTTCTTCGGCCTGTTCAACCGCGGCTTCGACCGCACCATGCAGGGCTATGGCAATTCGGTGAACTGGCTGGTCCGCCGGCCGCTGCGGATGATGCTGATCTATCTGTGCATCGGCGCGGCCATGGTGTTCCTGTTCCTGCGCACCCCCACCGGCTTTCTGCCCGACGAGGACCAGGGCATCATGTTCGTCCTGGTCCAGGGCCCGACCGGCGCCACCTCCGAGCGCACCGATGCGGTGATCGACCAGATCCAGCGCTATTTCGCGGAAAACGAATCCGACAATGTCGAATCCTTCTTCGGCGTCTCGGGCTTCAGCTTCGCCGGCTCGGGGCAGAACATGGGCATCGCCTTCCTGCGGCTGAAGGACTGGGACGAGCGGCCGGGCGCCGGGCAATCGGTGCAGGCCATCGCCGGGCGCGCCTTCCCGGCGCTGATGGGCATCCGCGACGCCATGGTCTTTCCCATCGTGCCGCCCTCGGTGATCGAGCTTGGCAACGTCTCGGGCTTCGACTTCTACCTGCAGGCCCGCGCCGGACAGGCGCACGAGCAATTGCTGGACGCGCGCAACCAGCTGCTGGGCATGTCGGCGCAGGACGGGCGCATCGCCTCGGCCCGGCCGAACGGGCTGGAGGACGCGGCGCAATACAACCTCGACATCGACTGGCGCAAGGCGGGCGCCATGGGGGTCACGGCGACCGACGTGGGCAGCCTGCTCTCGGTGGCCTGGGCGGGGCGCTATGTGAACGACTTCATCGACCGCGGCCGCATCAAGCGGGTCTATGTGCAGGGCGAATCCGAATCGCGCGCGCTGCCGACCGACATCGACAAGTGGCGGGTCAGGAACAACTCGGGCGGGCTGGTGCCGTTTTCCAACTTCGCCGAGGGGCGCTGGAGCTATGGGCCGCAGGGCCTGGACCGCTATAACGGCGTGCCGTCCATGCAGATCCAGGGCAGCCCGGCGCCCGGCGTATCCAGCGGCCAGGCCATGGCCGCGATCGAGGAACTGGCCGGGCAGCTTCCGGCCGGATTCGACGTGGCCTGGACCGGGCTTTCGCTGGAAGAGCAGCAGGCCGGCAACCAGACCATGCTGCTTTACGGCCTGTCGCTGGCGGTGGTGTTCCTGTGCCTGGCCGCGCTTTACGAAAGCTGGTCGATCCCCTTCGCGGTGATGCTGGCCATGCCCATCGGCGTGTTGGGCGCGCTGGTCGGGGCCTGGCTGGGCGGCTTCGACAACGGCGTGTTCTTCCAGGTCGGCCTGCTGACGGTGATCGGCCTGACCGGCAAGAACGCCATCCTGATCGTCGAGTTCGCCCGCGAGCAGGCCGAGCAGGGCAAGCCGCTCTATGAGGCAGTGGTCGAGGCGGCGCGCCAGCGCTTCCGGCCGATCATCATGACCTCGGTCGCCTTCTCGCTGGGCGTGCTGCCGCTGGTGCTCTCCGCCGGCGCCGGCGCGAACGGCCGCAACACCATCGGCGCCACGGTGCTGGGCGGCACCGTCTCGGCCACGGTGCTGGGGGTGCTGTTCGTGCCGCTGTTCTTCGTGCTGGTGCGCCGCGCGCTCGGCCGCCCCGAACCGACCGAGCCCGCCGGCTCGCGCGCCTGAGCCGGGGCCGCGGGAAACGCCAGGGGGGCCGGGGCCAGCACGCGTGCGCCCCGGCCCTTTCGCTTTGCCCCCGCAGCCCGCTTGCCCCGCCCCGATCCGCATCCTAGTCTTTCCCCGAGGAGCCGCCGCCGGCGGCAGGGAGAAAGATGGACGCAACCAGCCACATCGCGGCTGCCGATGACGCGCCTGCCCGGCGCGGGCGGCCGCATGGCGTGGCGTTGCGGCTTCTGGCGCTTGGCGGCTCGGCCTTGGCTTGGCTCGCGATGTGCGCCATCGTCGCCTCGGTGCTGATCCTCAATGCCCGCGGCTCGGTCAGCGACGAGACCGGCTCGGCCTTTCGCCTCGCCAATGCCTTTGCCACGCTGCACCTGCCCACCTCGTTCGAGCGGCGCGACATGATGGAGCAGGCTGCCCGCATCGCCGCCGAGATCGAGGCGCAGCGCCACCTGTCGGCCGAGCTGCGCGATGCGTCCGGCCAGCCGGTCGCGCTGGCCTTGCCGCCGCGCCTGCCGCCCGAGCGGGTGCCGGAATGGTTCGCCGCGCTGATCCGCCCCGAGCCGCAGCGCGAGCTGATCGCCATCGCGCAATATCCCAATGTGCTCGGCGTGCTGGAGATCCGCAGCGATCCCCGCGACGAGATCGCCGAGGCCTGGGCCGATTTCCGGCTGATCCTGCCGCTGCTGGCCGCCATGGCGCTGGCGGCGATCGGCGTGACCATGGCGATCACCGGGCTGGTGCTGCGGCGGCTGGGGCTGCTGGGTGCGGCGCTCGACCGGATGCGGGCGGGCGACCTGGACCATCCCGCGCCGCAGACCGGGCTGGCGGAACTGGCGACGCTGACCGAGGGGGTCAACGCGCTGGCCGCCCACCTGGCCGCCGAGCGGGCCGAGAACCGCCGCCTGCAAGGCCGGATGCTGACCCTGGCCGAGGCCGAGCGCGCCCGCATCGCCAGCGACCTGCACGACGGCATCGGCCCGCAGCTCTTCGCGCTGCAGGCGGCCGTGGGCCAGGCCGGCCGCGCCGCCGAAACCGCCAGCGACCCGGCGCTGGCCGAGGCGCTGGCCGCCGTCTCGCGCCACGCCCAGGCGATCCGGCAAAGCGCCCGCGCCGCCATCGACGACCTGCGCCTGGCCCCGGCCGAGGGCGCGAGCCTGGCCGAGATGCTGCAAGAGTTGCTGATCGAATTTTCCGAGATCGCGCCCGATACCGCCATCACGCTCGACTGCCCGCCGGACCTGCCCGAACCGGGCGAGGCCGGGCGGATCGCGCTTTACCGCTTCGTGCGCGAAAGCGTGCTGAACGCGCTGCGCCATGCCGCGCCGGCCAGGGTGCGGGTCCGGCTGGCGCGCGAGGGCCGGGGGATCACCGCCCAGGTCGCCGACGACGGCGGCGGCCCGCCGGCGCAGGACCGCGCCCGGCTGGGCCAGACAGGGCTGGGCCAGACCGGGATGCGCGACCGCGCCGGCGCGCTTGGCGGGCGCTACCGGCCGCCCCGGCGCGAGGGCGGCTGGACCCTGACCGAATGCCACCTGCCCTGCCCGACCGACCAAGGACCAGCCCGATGAACGCAACCGCCCTTGCCCCGCCCAAGCCCCTGCGCGTGCTGATCGTGGACGACCACCCGGTCGTGGCCGAGGGCTGGGAATGGATCACCCGCGGCCGCCTGGATTGCCAGGTGATCGCCGCCGCCACCCCCTCGCAGGGCTGGCGGGCCTGGCGGCGGCAGGCGCCGGACGTGATCGTCGTGGACCTGACCATGGGCGAGGCCAAGCTGGCCGGCGCCCGGCTGATCGAGCGGCTGCGCGCCGCGGGCGCGACCCAGCCGATCCTGGTCTTCACCATGCATCGCAGCCCGCTGGTCGCCCGGCGCGCGCTGCAGGCCGGCTGCAACGGCATCATCATGAAGGATTCGCCCTCGGACGAGATCTGCGAGGCGCTGCGCGCGGTGGCGGGCGGCGGCGATTACGTCCCGGCCGACCTGGCGCGCCGCATCGCCCTGCTGGAACGGCCCGGCGCCACCCCGCCCCGCCCGCGCCTGACCCCGCGCGAGCTGGACATCCTGCGCGCCATCGCCGAGGGGCTGAGCTACCGCGAGATCGCCGAGCGGGCCAACATCAGCTACAAGACCGTCTCGAACGTCAGCCAGACGCTCAAGGACAAGCTGTCGGCGCAAAGCTTTGCCGACCTGGTCGTCAAGGCGATCCGCCACCTGGAGGAGACCCGCGACGGGATCTGAGCCATCATGCCACGTTCCTTGCCCCGCCATCCCGTCGCCCGCCCCCTGATCGGCACCCGCATCCGCGAGCGCCGCCTGTCGCTTGGCCGGCGCCAGACCGAGGTGGCGCGGCGGGCCGAGATCTCGGCCGCCTATCTGAACCTGATCGAGCATAACCGCCGCCCGGTGGGCGAGGAACTGCTGTCGCGGCTGGCCCAGGCGCTGGAGATCGACGCGACCGAACTGGCCTCGGACCGCGAGGAGGCGCTGGTCGGCGCCCTGCGCGAGGCGGCGGCCCGCGCCGCCGACCAGCCCGGCGCCCCGGTCGAGCTGGACCAGATCGCCGAATTCGCCGCCCGCTTTCCCGGCTGGGCCTCGGCGCTGGCCGGGGCGGCGCGCCGCGCCGATGCGCTGGAGCGGCGGCTGGTCGCGCTGTCGGACCGCATGACCCGCGACCCCTATCTGCTGGCCACGCTGCACGAGGTGCAGTCGGCGGTGACGGCATTGCGCTCGACCGCCTCGATCCTGGCCGAAACGCCCGAGATCGAGCCGGAATGGCGCGACCGCTTCCATGCCAACCTGGACAGCGACAGCCAGCGCCTGTCGCGCACGGCGCAGTCGCTGGTGGCCTATCTGGACAGTTTCGAGGACGAGGCGGTGCCGATGTCGCCGCAGGAAGAGGTCGAGGCCTGGATCGCCGCCGGCCAGCCCGAGCCCTCCGAGGCGGCGGAACTCGCCTCGGACGCGGCGCGGGCCATGGCGCAGGATCTGCTGGCGGCGCAGGCGCGCGACCGCGCCGCCCTGCCCGACGCGGCGCTGGCGGCGGCGGTAGACGGGGCGGGCGAGGCAGCCGACGACCCGGCGCTGATCGCCGCGCGGCTGGGACGGCCGCTGGACCTGGTGCTGCGCCGGCTGGGCATGCTGCGCCCCGGCCCCTGGGCGCAGGCCGGGCTGGTGGTCTGCGACGGCTCGGGCGCGACGCTGTTCCGCCTGGCCGCGCCCGGCTTCGAGCTGCCGCGCCCCGGCGAGGGCTGCGCGCTCTGGCCGCTGTTCGAGGCGCTGGCCCAGCCGCAGCTGCCGGTGGCGCGGCTGATCGAGACCGCGAACGGCAACCGCTTCGCCGCCTGGGCCGTGGCCGAGCGGCTGCTGCCCATGGGCTTCGACGGCCCCGCGCTCAGCCGGGCGCAGATGCTGATCCACCCCGCCGCCGGCCGCGACGCCCGGCCGGTGCTGGGGGTGGGACCGGCCTGCCGCATCTGCCCGCGCCCCGCCTGCACCGCGCGGCACGAGCCCTCGATCCTGGGCCCCGTGTGATCTGGGGCGCCCCGTGATTTTGACAACGCCCCCGCCCGCCCGCATGATCGCCGCAAAACCCCAGGAGGGCCGCCCGTGACCACAGGTGTCGATGTGCTGCTGATCGAGGACGAGCCGAGCATCGCCGAGGCGGTGCGCTTCATCCTGTCGCGCGAGGGCTGGCAATGCGAGCAATGGCCCGAGGGCAGCGACGCGCTTCAGCGCATCCGCGCGCTGGCGCCGCGGCTGGTCATCCTCGACGTGATGCTGCCCGGCCGCAGCGGCGCCGAGGTGCTGGCCGACCTGCGCGCCGATCCCGATCTGCAGGCGCTGCCGGTGCTGCTGCTCAGCGCCCGCGGCATGGCCAACCTGCCGCAGGGCGCCGACCGGACGCTGGCCAAGCCCTTTGCCAATGCCGACCTGCGCGCCATGGTGCGCGAGCTTCTGGACGCGGGCTGAGGTCGCGCATGCGCCGCCTGTTCCTTGGCCGCGACGCCTATCGCCAGCGCCGGCTGGGCGACGCGATCCGCGTCCTGCCGGTGCTGTTTGCGGTGCTGGCGGTGCTGCCGCCGGTCTGGCTGCCGCAATATTTCAGCTATGCGCGCGGCGCGGTCTGGCTGGCGGCAAGCTGGGCGCTGACCATCGCCGCCACCGCCGTCCTGCATCGCGCCATCGGCCGCGCAAAGCCGGAGGACGAGGATGACGCCTGAAACCCTGGGCGCCGCCTCGGTGGTCTATGTCGCGCTGATGTTCCTGCTGGCCCATGCCGCCGACCGCGCCGCCGCGGCCGGCCGCTGGCGCTGGATGGACCGGCCGGTGATCTATACCCTGTCGCTGTCGGTCTATTGCTCGGCCTGGACCTTCTACGGCGCCGTCGGCTACGCCACCCGCTCGGGGCTGGAGTTCCTGACCATCTATCTTGGCCCCGGCATCGTCTTTGCCGGCGCCTGGTGGGGGCTCAGGCGGCTGGTGCGGGTGGCGCGGCTGCATCGCGTGACCTCGATCGCCGACCTGATCTCCAGCCGATTCGGCAAATCCGCCGCCCTGGCCGCGCTGGTGACGCTGATCGGCGTGCTGGCCTCGACCCCCTATATCGCGCTGCAATTGCAATCGGTCTCGATGGCGCTGTCGGCCTTCGCCACCAGCGGCCATCCGCTGCCCGGCAATATCGCGCTGTGGGTGGCGGTCGGGCTGGCCGCCTTTGCCATCCTGTTCGGCACCCGCAACCTGGCCGCAAACGAGCGTCACCACGGCGTCGTCATCGCCATCGCGGTCGAGGCGGTGGTCAAACTCGCCGCCTTTCTCGCCGTCGGCGCCTTCGTGCTGTGGGGCATCGCCGACGGGCCGGCCGACGTGCTGGCGCGCATCGACCGCATGGCCGTCTCGGCCGGGGGCGAGGGCTGGCAGATCCGGCCCGAGCGCTGGTTCACGCTGATCGCGCTGTCGGGCGCCGCGGTCATGGTGCTGCCGCGCATGTTCCACGTCCTGGTGGTCGAGGCCAGCGACGAGAACCGCCTGCGCCAGGCCGGCTGGGCCTTTCCCGCCTATCTGGCCGCCATGTCCTTCCTGGTCCTGCCCATCGCCGTGGTCGGCATGGACCTGCTGCCCAGGGGCTCGAACCCCGACCTCTACGTCCTGGCACTGCCCTTGTCGCAGGGCCGCGACACGCTGGCGGCGCTGGTGTTCCTGGGCGGCTTTTCCTCGGCCATGTCGATGGTGGTGGTCAGCGCCATCGCGCTGTCGACGATGATGGCGAACCATTGGCTGGTGCCCTTGTGGCTCTGGCTGCGCCAGACCGCGCTGTCCGAACCGGCGCAGGCGCGCGAGGATCTGGGCACGCTGATGCTGAATGCGCGGCGGCTGGCCATCGTCGCGGTGATCGGCGCGGGCTGGCTTTACCACCGCACCACCGGCGGCACCACGGCGCTGGCCGCCATGGGCACGGTCGCCTTTTCCGGCATGGCGCAGGTGCTGCCGGCCATGGTCGCCGGGCTGGTCTGGCGCGGCGCGACCCGGCGCGGCGCCATTGCCGGCATCGTCGCCGGCGCGCTGATCTGGGGCGGGGCGATCTTCCTGCCCTCGCTGGGCCTCGCTGCGCCGCCGGCCTTTCCGGCGGGGATCGACGCCTTCGCCGGCGCGGTGCTGCTGGCGCTGGCGGTGAACCTGCTGCTTCTGGTGCTGATCTCGCTGGTGGATTTCCCCGACCCGACCGAACGGCTGCAGGCGCTGTCCTTCGTCCATGCCATCGCCCCCGATGCCGCCGCCAGCGAAACCGCCCCCGCGGTGCAGGCCGAGGCGCTGCTGACGCTGGCCGGGCGGATCTGGGGCAACGACCACGCGCTCGAGGTGTTCCGCAAGGCTGCCGAGGGCCAGGGAAAATCCGGCTATCTTCCCGACCTGACCCCGCGCTTCCTGGCGGATTTCGAACGCCACCTGGCCGGGACGGTGGGCGCGGCCACTGCCTCGGCGCTGATGGCGCGGGTCGGCGGGCGCGGCTCCGTCACCGTGGCCGAGCTGATGGAGGTTGCGGGCGAGGCCAGCCGCGCGCGCGAGGACAACCGCCGGCTGGAGCTGACCTCGGCCGAACTGGCCAGGACTGCCGCCATGCTGCGGGAAAGCAACGAGAAACTGACCATGCTTTCGGCGCAGAAGGACGCCTTCCTGGGCCAGATCAGCCATGAATTGCGCACGCCCATGACCTCGATCCGCGCCTTTTCCGAGATCCTGATGGAGCCGGACCTGCCCGCCGCCGACCGCAGCCGCTTTGCCGGGATCATCCAGGACGAGGCCGCCCGCATGACCCGGCTGCTGGACGACCTGCTGGACATCTCGGTGCTGGAATCGGGCCGGGCGCAGCTGAAGCCCGGCGTCGTCAACCTGCACGACCTGATCGAGCGCGCGCTGGCCGCGGGCGGGGCAAGCGCCGCGGGACGCGACTTCGCCATCCGCCGCAACCCCCTGGCCGAGCATCTGCCGGTCATCACCGACCCCGACCGGCTGTTGCAGGTGCTGATCAACGTGATCTCGAACGCGCGGAAATATTGCGACGCCGGCGAGCCGGCGATCCGCATCGACACCCGCCGCAGCCCCCAGGGCGGGACCGAGATCGACATCCACGACAACGGCTCGGGCATCGGCCCCGAGAACCGCGCGCTGATCTTCGAGAAATTCGCCCGGCTGGACGATCCCTCGCGCGCCGGCGGCGCCGGGCTGGGGCTGGCGATCTGCAAGGAAATCATGGGGTTCCTTGGCGGCTCGATCAGCTATCTGCCGGGCCAGGGCGGCGCCTGCTTTCGCATCGCGCTGCCGCCCCGCCCGCCGCGCCGGGCGGAAAATGCCGAAAATGCGACGGGTTAAACCTTTCGGCAACCAGTCCGTGCCATCTTGCGCCAAAGGCAGCATCGATTCGGGCCGCAATGGAAAGCGCAGCAAGGCAACAGTCGGACGACCCCGGACAGGCCGGGGCGGATCGGGACGGGTCCGCCGCCCCGGCCCCCGGCCAGGTGCTGCGCCGCCTGATCGCCGAACGCGACCGGGCCCGCGCGGCGGCCGGCCCCTCGGCCCGGCAGGTCGCCGAATTCCGGCTGGAGCGTGCCGCCGCCACCGCCCTGGCCCGCGCGGCCGAGAAGCAGTTGCGCCTGCCGGTCTTTGTCGAAAAGGTGGAACGCTCGGGCATGGTCCCGGCCGAACTGCCCGAACTCCTGCCCGAGCGCGCCTTGCTGGCCGTGATCGGGGGGCGGCGCGACGCGCTTGGCGTGGTCGCGGTCTGCCCCGACCTGCTGGCCGCGCTGATCGAGATGCAGGCGATCGGCCGCGTGACCTCGCGCCCCGCGCCGCCGCGCAAGCCGACGCGGACGGATGCCGCGATCTCGGCCGATTTCGTGAACGCGCTGCTGGCCGAACTGGGCCGGGAATGCGCGGCGCAGCCGGGCTGCCCGGATTTCGGCGCCTTCCGCTATGCGACCTATCTGGACGATCCCCGCCCGCTGTTGCTGATGCTGGAAGAGGGCGAGATGGCGCGGCTGGACTTCCGCTTCCGCCTGGGCAGCGGCGGGCAGCGCGACGGCCGGCTGATGATCGCCCTGCCGGTCGAGCCGGGGACGCTTGCCGATCCGCCTTCGCCCGGCGCCGGGAACCAGGCGCAACTGCCCGCCCCGGCCGGGACCCCGCCCGTGCCGGCAACGCTGACCGGGCCGGTGCAGCAGGCGCCGGTGCGGCTGGCCGGTATTCTCTGCCTCCGCAGTCTGAGCCTGCACCAACTGCGCAGCCTGACGCCGGGATCGCTGTTGCCCCTGCCGCAGAACGTGCTGGACGAAGCCAGGGTGGAAACCGCGCGCGGCCAGCTGCTGGCCCGCGGACGGCTGGGCGAAAAGGACGGGTTCCACGCCATCCGCCTGCGCGACATCAGCCAGGACGCGGCGCCCGCCACCCCTTCGCCCGCGCAGGACGGCTGGCGGGCGGAAGGCTTCGGACCGCCGCCCGAGGGGATGACGCCCGCCGACCAGGCCGAATTGCCGCTCGCGGATCTCGACCACCCCGATGCCTTCCGCCCCGCCGAGCCGCTGCCGCCCATGGTCAGCACCGGATGAACCACCGACACATAACCCTGCTCAATTGCCGTTCAGGGATCTTGGCCATCCGGCGCATTCCACACCCCCGAGCCAGAACCGCCATTGGTCAGGGAGATGATCCTGGCGCACGACCCCGGCCGATTGCCACTCGCAGATCTTGACCACATGATACCCCCGCACCGCCCAGCCGCTGCCCACCATGGTCAAGCCTGGATGACCTGTCGTCGCACAGCCCTGCCCCATGGCCGCTGGTGGATCTTGGCCGCCCGGCGCATTCCGCGCTGCCGAGCCGCGGCCGCCGTTGCTCAGGGGGATAATCCTGGCGCGCAGCCCCGGCCGACTACCGCTCACGGATCCTGGCCACCCGATCCCCCTTCGCACCGCCAAGCCGATGTCGGCCATGGTCAAGGCCGGTCGACCCATCCGACGCAGCCTCGCCCCTATAGCCGCAATCGCGCAACTTTTCCGCGAAATAGCCACGCTGACAGGCCATCCGGCCCAGGAAAGCCTGCCCAGGTCCAGATTCCCCTTGAAAAACCGCCCGTCTGGACGCATGTAGCTTGCGCCCGCCCAAGGCGCGGGTCATCCCACAGGAGAGAACATGGCCAAGGAAGAAATGCTCGAATTTCCCGGTGTCGTGAAGGAACTCCTGCCCAACGCGACATTCCGGGTCGAGCTAGAGAACGGCCATGAGATCATCGCGCATATGGCAGGAAAGATGCGCAAGAACCGCATCCGCGTCCTCGCCGGCGACAAGGTCCAGGTGGAAATGAACACCTACGACCTGACCAAGGGGCGGATCAATTACCGCTTCAAGTAAGCCCGCCGACCGTCCGGGAGCCTAGGATGACGGCGCCGCAAGACCTGCGGGGCGCTGCCCAGTCCCCGCCGCAAAGCGCCGCCGCGCCGGCGCTGATCCTCGGCTCGGCCAGTCCGCGCCGGCTGGAACTGCTGGCCCAGATCGGCATCGTGCCGGACAGGATCCTGCCGGCGGAAATCGACGAATCCCCGCATCGCGGCGAAAACCCGCACGACTATGTCCGGCGCATGGCGCGCGAAAAGGCCGCAGCGCTTGCCGGCCGGGCCGAGGACGCCGTCCTTTGCGCCGACACCGCCGTCGTGGCCGGGCGCCGGATCCTGGGCAAGCCCGCCGATGCCGCCGAGGCGCGGCGCTTCCTGCAGCTGCTCTCGGGTCGCCGGCACCGGGTGCTGACCTCGGTCGCGCTGGCCCATGGCGGCCGGCTGCGCGAACGGCTGGTGGACACCGCGATCCGCTTCCGCCCCCTTGCCGCCACGCAGATCGAAGCCTATCTCGCCACCGGCGAATGGCAGGGCAAAGCCGGTGCCTATGCCATCCAGGGCCACGCCTCGGCCTTTGCCATCTGGATGCAGGGCTCCTACAGCGGCGTCGTCGGGCTGCCGCTGGCCGAAACCGCGGCCCTTCTGGCCGCCATCGGAATCCAAGGAAAAACGACATGAAGGGACGCCAGATCGTCCTGGGACGGATCTTCGGCCGCGATGCGGCGGCGCTGATGCAGGACGGCCGGCTGGAGGATCTGATCGTCGATCCGGCGGGCGCGACCCCGCTTGCCCCCGGCGCGATCTGCCGCGCCAGGGTGGACCGGCTGGTCAAGGGCCAGGGCGGCGTCTTCCTGCGCCTGCCGAACGGTGCCCGCGGCTTCCTGCGCGACCGCTCGGGGCTGCGCGAGGGCCAGTCGCTGCTGGTCCAGGTCAGCGGCTGCGCCGAGGACGGCAAGGCGGTCCCGGTCTCGGCCCGGCTGAATTTCCGCGGCCGGCACGTCATCGTGACGCCCGGCACGCCCGGCGTGAACGTCTCGCGCCGGATTCGCGACGCCGCGCTGCGCGAGGGGCTGGTGCGCCTGGGTTCATCCGCCCTGGACGGCCGCGAGGATGCGCCCGGCATCGTCTTTCGCTCCGTTGCGGCCACGGCCCAGGAGGACGAGATCGCGGCCGAGCTTGGGCAACTGCTTGAGCTGGCGCAAGCCGTCACGGCCGATTGCGAAGGGGCACCCGAGCTGCTGCTCGACGCGCCCGAGCCCGCCGAACAGGCCTGGCAGGATTGGGCCGACCCGGCGCCCGACGCCATCGAGGACGGGCCCGATGCCTTCGAGGCGACCGGGGTCGAGGCGGCGGCGCTGCAACTGCTGCACCCGCGGCTGGACCTGGGCGGCGGCGCCTGGGCCGAGATCGAGGCGCTGCGCGCGCTGGTCGCCATCGACGTCAACACCGGCAGCGACCATTCGCCGGCGGCGGGGCTCAAGGCAAATATCGCCCTGGCCCGCGACCTGTCGCGGCAATTGCGGCTGCGCGGTCTTGGCGGCCAGATCGTGGTGGATTTCGCGCCCATGCCCAAGCGCGACCGCGGCACGCTGGACCAGGTGCTGCGCGCCGCCTTCCGCCCCGACCCGGCCGAGACGGTGCTGATCGGCTGGACCGCGATGGGGCTTTACGAGATCAGCCGCAAGCGCGACCGCGTGCCGCTGGCGCGCCTTGCCCGGCCGGAGGACATGGCATGAAATGCCCGATCTGCGGCAAGCCCGCCGCCGAGCGTTATCGCCCCTTTTGCTCGCGCCGTTGCGCGGATGTGGACCTGGCGCATTGGCTGCGCGGCGACTACCGCATTCCCGGCGAGCGGGTGCCGGATAATGACAGGGAAGAGTGAAAATTTTGTTTTTTGGCTCTGGACAGCGGAGCGGCCCTGCCATAACAACGCGCCAGTCCGAAGCAAGACGCTCGGCGCCCGGATAGCTCAGTTGGTAGAGCAGCGGATTGAAAATCCGCGTGTCGGTGGTTCGAATCCGCCTCCGGGCACCATTTAACTTCTTGAAAGCATAGTGATAGTTTCAAGGCGTTTCTTGGCGCTTTCGTGGCGCAAGAGTGATACAAAGCCCCTCATCTGCTGTCGTTTGACACGAAGATCTGCAGGACGCGGAAGAGGGCGGATAGACCCAACAAGGCCGCGTGACACCAGCAGAAGCCGTCCTGAACGGCCGTGCAGCGAGTCAAGCAAGGTAATCGGGACGGCCGATAAACTCGGCGATCCGACGCTGGCCCCGAGGCCGTACGAGCCTGGCGCAGGCCCCCAACCTGACATCGCAGACCCCGACCTCGGGACCACGCCGGCGGAGGGGAAAGTCCCGGCAGGGAACTGCAAACAGGGGCACCGGCCGCTTTCCTAGCGGCCCGGTGGCAAGCGGGAACCGTTCCGGGCAGGCGCAGGGTGGCGCCGGCCCGGCCGTTTCCGGCATTCGTCAGCCGCGGCGCAACTGCTCGAGTAATGCGGCCGAGGGCTCGCCCGTCACCGGCAGCCCGCGCGAGGCCTGATAGGCCCGGATGGCGCTGGTCGTGTTCGAGCCGACGTTGCCGTCCACCCCCTGCGTGTCGAAGCCGCGGGCCGTCAGCAGGCGCTGCATCTCCTTGCGCTGCTCGATGCGCAGGCCGGGATGGTCGGCCGGCCAGGGATTGGCCAACCCCGGATAGCCCTTAAGCCGGTCCGCCAGATGCGACACCGCCAGCGCATAGCTGTCGGCATTGTTGTAGCGCAGGATGGCGTGGAAGTTGCGGGTGATCAGGAAGGCCGCGCCCGAGGCACCGCCAGGAACGATCAGCTCGGTCGAGGTGCCTGCGGGCGGCAGCGGCCGCTGGTTGGCCTGGCGCACGCCCAGCGACTGCCATTCCGCGACGCTGCGCCGCTTGCCCTTGCCGGCCAGCGCGGTGTTGAAGCCGGGCGGCAGAGTGACCTCGACCGCCGCCGGCAGGCCGCGCTGCCAGCCCGATTTCGCCAGGTAGTTCGCGGCCGAGGCCAGCGCGTCGGACGGGTCGTTCGACCAGATATCGCGCCGGCCGTCGCCGGTGAAATCGACCGCGAAGCTGAGATAGGTGGTCGGGATGAACTGGGTGTGGCCCATGGCGCCGGCCCAGCTGCCGGTCATGTGGCCGGGGTCGATGTCGCCCGATTGCAGGATCTTCAGCGCCGCCATCAGCTGGCTGCGGAAGAAGGCGCCGCGATAGCCCTCATAGCCCAGGGTGGCCAGGCTTTCGATCAGGGGCAGGTCGCCGCGCCGCTCGCCATAGGTCGATTCCATGCCCCAGACCGCCGCGACGACCTCCTTGTCGACGCCATAGGTCGCCTCGATCCGGCTCAGCACGCCGCCATATTGCGCCAGCGCCGCCCGGCCGTTGGTCTGGCGCTTTTCCGAAACCGCGTTCTCCAGATATTCCCACAGGGATTTCTTGAACTCGGCCTGGTTCTGCGAACGGCGCAGCGCCTCGGGGTTGTAGGTCACGTCGCGGAAGGCGAACTCCAGCGTGCTGTCGCTGATGCCCTGGCCGCGGGCGCTGGCCTTGAAGCCTTCGACCCAGTTGCGCAGCCCGGCGACCTTTTCGGCCGGCGGGTTCTGGTAGCGGCCCCATTTGATCTCCTGGCTTTGCTGGGGAACGCCCGCGCCGGGATATTGGCCGGCGCAGCCGCCAAGCAGCAGAGCCATGGCCGTAAGCGTTGCCGAAAGTCGCAATGAAAGCCGCATTCCTGTCCCCTTGGTCGAGCCTTTTGTCCTAGCCTAGCGTCCGTTTTCCCGCGCCGAAAGCCGGAAAACCCCGCGGCGGCGAGAGGCCGCCTTTCGGCAGGCTCGGGCGGCACCAGGGCCTTATTCGGCTTGCAGCGGGGTCCAGATCACCTCGTCGATCCGCGGCGCGCCGGTGGCCAGCATCACCAGCCGGTCGAACCCCAGCGCGCAGCCCGCGGCCGGCGGCATGAAGGCCAGCGCGGCCAGGAAATCCTCGTCCAGCGGGTAACGCTCGCCATAGATGCGGGCCTTCTCCGCCATCTCCAGCTGGAAGCGGCGGCGCTGTTCGGCGGGGTCGGTCAACTCGCCGAAGCCGTTGGCCAACTCGACGCCGCAGGCGTAAAGCTCGAACCGCTCGGCCTCGCGCGGCTCGTCCGCGGCAGGCCGCGCCAGCGCCGCCTCGGCCGCCGGGTAGCGGTCGAGGATCAGCGGCCGGCCATGGCCCAGATGCGGCTCGACCCGTTCCACCAGCACGCGCGACAGGATGTCGGACCAGCCGTCGTCCGCAGCCAGGCGCACCCCCTGCACCTCGGCCTGGGCGCGCAGGGCGGCCACGTCTGTCTCGGCCCCGTCGCAGGTCGCCAGCAGGTCGATGCCGGCAAATTCGCGGAAGGCCTGCGCCACGGTCATCACCTCGGGCGTGGCATAGGGATCGCATTCGGCGCCGCGAAAACGCAGCATCTCGGCGCCCGCGACCTCGGCGGCATGGCGCAGGTATTGCGCGCAATCGTCGAAAAGCACGCGATAATCCTCGCCCGCGCGATACCATTCCAGCATGCAGAACTCGGGGCTGTGCAGCGGCCCGCGCTCGCGGTTGCGCCAGACATGGCTGAAGGCGAAGATGCGCGCCTCGCCCGCGGCCAGCAGCTTTTTCATGGCGAATTCGGGACTGGTGTGCAGATACATCCGCCGCGGCACGCCGTCGTTGCCGATCTGGTCGGTGGCGAAGGCATGCAGATGCGCCTCGTTGCCCGGACTGACGGCCAGGGCCAGCGGATCGACCTCGACGAAATCCTGCGCGCCCAGCCAGTCGCGGATCGCGGCCTGGATGCGGTTTCGCGCCAGCAGCAGCGGCCGGCGCCCGGCATGGCGGCCCTGGTCCCACCAGGGGCTTTCGTCGGCGGGTTTCATGCGCGCACCTCTTGCATCTGTGTCGTTTTCCGCTTGCGGCTGGCGCAAAGCTGGGAAAAACGCTATGGGATGTCATCTGCCGGACTTGGTATCCGGCATCCCGGAATTTGAAAAGCAGGCAAGGGAACCGCCTTGAAAGTCATCGCCTCCAGCCTTCGCAAAGGCAATGTCGTCGAGATCGACGGCAAGCTCCATGTCGTCCTGACCGCGACCAACTTCCACCCCGGCAAGGGCACGCCAACGACCCAGGTCGAGCTGCGCCGCATCTCGGACGGCAACAAGGTCTCGGAGCGCTGGAAGACCACCGAACAGGTCGAGCGCGCCCATGTCGACGAACGCGCCTATAATTTCCTCTACGAGGACGGCGAGGGCTTCCACTTCATGGAGCCGGAAAGCTATGAGCAGGTCGTGGTCTCGCCCGACGTGGTCGGCGACGACAAGGTGTTCCTGGAAGACGGCATCAGCGTCTTCCTGCAGGTCCATAACGGCGTCGCCATCGCCATCGAGCTGCCGCAGAAGGTGACGGTCGAGGTGGTCGAGACCGAGCCGGTGGTCAAGGGCCAGACCGCCTCGTCCAGCTACAAGCCGGCGATGGCGCATAACGGCGTGCGCATCATGGTGCCGCCGCATATCGGCGTGGGCACCAAGGTCGTCATCAACACCGCCGACCTGACCTATGTCGAGCGCGCCAAGAGCTGATTCCTGATCCGGTGCGGGGCGCGCGTTCCGCCGCCCCGCACCTTGCCTTTCACACGGCCTTTCAAAAGGCATTTCACCGGGCATTTCACCGGGCGCTGCCGCGGGTCAATCGGCAGTCGCGGCCCCGATGGTTCCGCCCACCACCGCCCCCGCGGGACCGGCGATGACCGCCCCGCCCAGCCCGCCCGTGGCGGCGCGTTCGGTGGGATTGTCGCCGCAGCCGGCCAGCGCAAGCAGCATGGCGGAAACGGCGGTCGCAATCAGGCTACGCATCTTGCTTTCCTCCTTCAGGGCGGCGAAACGCCGCCCCTATCCCAGACAAGACGCGCAGCCCCGCCTTGCGGTTCCGGTCAGGGGAAGATCGGCGCCAGCATCAGCCCTTCGGTTTCCGGCAGGCCCAGCATCAGGTTGGCGTTCTGCACCGCCTGCCCCGAGGAGCCCTTGCACAGGTTGTCCAGCGTCGAGACGACCAGCGTCCGCCCCGAGATCCGGTCGCCCGTCACCCCGATATGGCAGAAGTTCGAGCCCTGCACATGCGCCATCGCCGGCAGTTGCCCATAGGGCAGCACGACGATGAAGGGCTCGTCGGCATAGGCCTCGGCCAGCGCGGCATGGACCGCCTGCGGCTCGCCCTTGAGATAGCAGGAGGCCAGGATGCCGCGGTTCACCGGCACCAGGTGCGGGGTGAACTGGATGCGCACCGGACGACCGGCCAGGGCCGAGAACTCCTGGTCGAACTCGCCCAGGTGGCGGTGCTTGCCGCCCTGGGAATAGCCCGCCACATCCTCGGAGCGTTCGGCGAAGAGCATGTTTTCCTTGAGCGAGCGGCCCGCCCCGGAAATCCCGTTCTTGAGGTCGCAGATGATGTCGTCAAGGTCGATCAGCCCCGAGCCGATCAGCGGCCGCAGCGCGAATTGCACGGTGGCGGCGTTGCAGCCGGTGCCGGCGACCAGCCGCGCGTCGCGGATCTGGTCGCGATAGAACTCGGTCAGCCCATAGACCGCCTCGGGCTGGATCTCGGGCGCGGCATGGTCGAGCCCATACCATTTCTTGTAATCCGCCGGGTCGCGCAGCCGGAAATCGGCGCCCAGGTCGACGATCTTCACGTTCTGCGGCAATGTTGCGACCAGCGGCTGGCTGAGGCCGTGCGGCAGCGCGCAGAACACCAGGTCGATGGCCGAGAAGTCGATCTCTTCCATCCTGACCAGCGCCGGCAGCTTCAGGTGGCGCAGATGCGGGAAGACCTCGTCATAGCCCTGCCCCGCCTTGCGGTCGGCAGACAGCGCGGCGACCTCGATCCGGGGATGGGTGGCGAGGATGCGGACGAGTTCGGCACCCGTATAGCCCGAGGCCCCAAGGATGGCAGCGTTCAGCGTCATGTCTCGATCCCGAGAAAACGGCCGCATTTGGCGCGGCGCTGGTTGGTCAGGCCCGGCAGGGGGCCAAATCCGGCACTAGGCCCCGGCCCCCGGCATGTCAAGCCGCAGGCCGGGGCGGATCGGGCCGGCCGGGCCCATGCGGGCGGGCCTTGCCGAGGGTGGCGCGGCCGCATGAGTATTTGGGGAACGAAGAAGCCGAGGCGCGCGCGGGGGTGGAGGGTGTCGGTGCATTTCATGCTCGAGCGCGACGGGAAGCCCGCGCGCGCGGCAGCGCTCTGGGCGGCGCTTACGACGGCGGGCATTCGGGAAGCCCGCGCGCGCGGGGGAGGCAGGCAGCTTTGCCAGTTGCAGGTATTCCGTCGCCTGGGAAGCCCGCGCGCGCGGGGGAGGCAGGCATCGTGTGCGCGCGGAATGTGCGGTCTAGCGGAGAAGCCCGCGCGCGCGGGAGCGGCGGCCGCCCGGCATCAGTCAGGCAGGGCCTGGAAGGCGCCGGACGCGCGCAGGGGCGTCCACGGCCTTGTCGGCCGCGGGACGGCCCTTGGAGCAGGGTGAATTTCAACATGTTGTATTTGCTTTTGAAATTCTCTAAGCGGTCTGTCGCCGCCACCGGCCGGCTTCTTTTCCTGCGCGGGAATGCTGCATCTGCATCATTTTATTGCGAGACATGGCGGCGCGAATCCAATATTCGGGCAGCGGCCGCCAAGGCCCTGGACAAGGGAGAGAGAGATGAGCGCGACCCCCGATCGCAAGAGCCAGCTTGGCCCCCGAGACATCCGCGCCCGCAAGGGCGGCGAGCCGGTGGTCTGCCTGACCGCCTATACCACGCCGATGGCCCGGCTGGTCGATGCGCATTGCGACATCGCCCTGGTCGGCGACAGCCTGGGCATGGTGCTGCACGGCCTGCCCTCGACCATCGGCGTCAGCATGGAGATGATGATCCTGCACGGCAAGGCGGTGGCGCGGGGTTGCTCGCGCGCCTGCCTGGTGGTGGACATGCCCTTCGGCAGCTATGAGGAAGGGCCCGAGCAGGCCTTCCGCAACGCCGCGCGGCTGATGGCCGAGACCGGCTGCCAGGCGGTCAAGCTGGAAGGCGGGCGCCACATGGCCGAGACGGTGGCCTTCCTGGTCGCGCGCGGCATCCCGGTGATGGGCCATGTCGGGCTGACGCCGCAATCGGTCAATGTGCTGGGCGGCTACAAGGTGCAGGGCCGCGGCCGGGACGAGGCCGACCGCATCGCCCTGGATGCCGCGGCGCTGACGGACGCCGGCGCCTTTGCCGTGGTGCTGGAAAAGCTGCCCGCGGCGCTGGGGGCGCGCATCACGCAAGAAATCGCCGTGCCCACCATCGGCATCGGCGCGGGCCTGGATTGCGACGGGCAGGTGCTGGTGGTCGACGACATGCTGGGGCTGTTTTCCGATTTCCGGCCGAAATTCGTCAAGCGCTATGCCGAGCTGGGCCGCGATGCCGATGCCGCCATCGCCACCTATGCCGCCGAGGTCCGCGCCCGCCGCTTTCCCGGCCCCGAACATGGCTTTGCCGAGGGCAAGCCCGCATGAGCGCGCCCATCGTCCGGCCGCTGGCCGAATTGCGCGCGCTGGTGCGCGGCTGGAAATCCCGCGGCGAAAGCATCGGCGTGGTGCCGACCATGGGCGCGCTGCACGAGGGGCACCTGAGCCTGGTCCGCGCCGCCAAGGCCAGTTGCGACCGGGTGATCGTGACCCTGTTCGTCAACCCGCGCCAGTTCAACAATGCCGAAGATTTCGCCCGCTATCCCCGCACCGAACATGCCGATGCCGAGCTGCTGGGCCCCCTGGGGGTGGATGCGCTTTTCGTGCCTGATGGCGACGAGGTCTATCCGCCGGACCATGCCACGGTGATCTCGGTCTCGGGGGTGACGGCGCCGCTGGAAGGGGCGCATCGTCCGGGCCATTTCGACGGCGTGGCCACGGTGGTGACGCTTCTGCTCAACATGACCCAGGCCGACCGGGCGTTTTTCGGGGAAAAGGACTGGCAGCAGCTGCAGCTGGTGCGCCGGCTGGTGCAGGACCTGAAACTGCCGGTCGAGATCGTGCCCTGCCCCTGCGTGCGGGCCGGGGACGGGCTGGCGCTGTCCTCGCGCAACCAGCGCCTGACGGCCGAGGGCCGGGCGCGTGCCGCGGCCCTGCCGCAGGCGCTGTTCGAGGCGGTCGCCCGGATCGAGGCCGGGGAGCCTGCGGAGGCCGCGCTGGCCGCGGCGCAGGCCGGGCTGGAGGCGGCGGGTTTCGCGCCCGTGGAATACCTGGCGCTGCGCGACGGCGAGACCCTGGGCGAGCCGCAGCCGGGCCGGCCGGCGCGGCTGCTGGTCGCAGCCTGGCTCGACGGGGTGCGGCTGATCGACAACCTGGCGGTCACGCTGCCCTGAACGCATCCACCCGGCAAGGTCAGCGCCGGGGCGCGCGCTTGCCTCATGGGGATTTGGGAAACGGTGAAGGTGCCGCGCCCTGGAAAGCGGGCGGCGCTGCCTCGAGATGCAATTCGGCCAGGAAGCCGGGATGGGCGTTGCGCAGCCGCAATTCCCCCTGCGCCGCATCGACGATGTCGGCGACCACGGCCAGGCCGATGCCCTGCCCCTCGCCGCTGGGATCGAGGCTGAGGCCGCGCTGGGTAAGCCGCTCCAGTTCGGCCTCGGGAACGCCGGGACCGTCGTCCAGGATGGCGATGAGGATGCGGCCGTCCTTGCGGCGGGCCGAGATGCGGACCATGCCCCGCGCATGGCGCATGGCGTTTTCCAGTAGCGCGCCAAGGGCCTCGGTCAGTTCGTCGGGACCGATGCGGGCCGCGAGGCCAGGGGGCGCCGAAAGCCGCCAGTCGATGCCGGCGCCCAGCGGCGTGCGACGCAGCACGCCGATCAGCCGGGTGGCGATCCGGCCGGGCTCGGCGCTTTGCGCATCGCGGCCGGATTGCAGGCGGGCGCGGGCCAGTTCGCGATCGACATGGCGGCGCATCTCCTGGGCGACGGTTTCGATATTGCGGGCGATCTCGACCTCGCCCCTGGCTTCAAGCTCGGCGGCATCGCCCAGCAGCGCCTGGAGCGGGGTCTTGAGCCCATGCGCCAGGTTGGCCGCGCGATGGCGGGCCCGGCCGAGTTCCCGGTCGCGCGCGTCCAGCAGCTCGTCGATCTGGGTGGCCAGCGGGATCACCTCGGTCGGCAGATCCTGGCCGATGCGCGGCCTGCCGCCCGAGACCAGCGCCGCCACCCTGGCGCCCACCTGGCGCAGCGGACGCAGGCCGACGGTGATCTGCACCCAGCTGGCCAGCAGCAGCATGGCGCCCAGCAGGCCGAGATAGGGCAGGAGATCACCCAGGAAGCCGCGCCGCGCCAGGGCCAGCTCGTCGCGATCCGAGGCCAGGATGATGCGCAGCGGCACCGCTTTCCGGCCGGCCACCAGGCTTTGCTCGACCGCCAGCAGCGGCTCGCCGCGCGGGCCTGGGAGCGTGCGCACCGCGGTTTCGCCCGGCGCCGGCGCCGGCTGGTCGCTGGGCAGGGTGTAGTCCCAGAGCGAGCGCGACCGGCGCAGCTCGCTGCCCAGCATCACCTGCCAGTAATGGCCGGAAAAGGGCTGGTCATAAAGCGGGTCGTCGGGGGGCGCGCGCAGGCGGGCGCCGGTCTCGGCCTCGGGCTGCACCATGGCGGCCAGCGCCAGGGCGCGGGCCTGCAGATCGGCCACGGCGACGCGCTCGACATGGCGTTCGAACAGCACCGCCAGCCCCATGCCCGACAGCGCCAGCGCCAGCGCGATGGCCAGCCCCCCGGCCAGCACCAGCCGCCAGCGGATCGAGCGGATCACGCCCCGACCTGGGCCGGGCCGGCCGCCGGGCCGGCCTCCAGGTGATAGCCGAAGCCGCGGCGGGTGCCGATCACCCCCGGCCCCAGCTTGCGGCGCAGGCGGGTGACGATGGCCTCGACGGCGTTCAGCTCGCGCGAATCGTCGTCGCCATAAAGATGCTCCAGCAATTCGGTCGGCGCCACGATGCGGTCGCGGTTCAGCGCCAGATAGGCGACCAGGCGGAACTCCAGCGGCGTAAGCGGCATCGGGATGCCGTCGATGGCGGCGGTCATGCGATTGAGGTCCACGGTCAGCCGCCCGACCTGCTGCGTCGCATTGCCGCGCCCGCCGGCACGGCGTACCAGCGCGCGGGCGCGGGCGATCAGTTCCTCCATGCGAAAGGGCTTGGGCAGGTAGTCGTCGGCGCCGGCGTCGATGCCCTCGACCCGCTCGGTCCAGGCGCCGCGCGCGGTCAGGATCAGCACCGGGCTTTCGCAGCCCTCGGCGCGCCAGCGCTTCAGCACGGTCAGCCCGTCCAGCCGCGGCAGGTTCAGGTCCAGCACGATCAGGTCGTATTGCTCGGTGCCGCCGCGGAACCAGGCGGTCTCGCCGTCGCCGACCGTCTCGACCAGAAAGCCCGCCGCCTTCAGCGCCCGTTCCAGATCGGCGGCGATCCGGGGCTCATCCTCGACGATCAGGGCGCGCATCAGTCCTCGTCATCCTCGTCCAGGGCCAGGATCCGTCCCGAGGCCGCGTCGATCTCGACCTCGATCAGGCGGCCGTCCGGGGTTGCCAGCTCGACCTCATAGATCATCATGCCGTCCTCCTCGTCCAGATCCACCTCGATCACCCGTCCGGGCTGGGATTCGTGCAGCCGCGCCAGCACCTCGGCAAGGGGCAGGATCCGGCCGCGTTCGACGGCCTCGCGCGCCTGTTCGAAATCCGGCTCGGCAATGTCCTGACCCGCGGCGAGCAACGGCGGCAGCAGCGACAGAAGGACAAGAAGGGCAAGCAGTCTCATGCCGCCCCTATTAGCGTCCGGGAACTGACAGGCGGCTGACAAAATCGGTGCGGGCCCGGCCGCCGTGCGCGGCGTGCCGAAACGGCAACAGCCCGGCCCGGCGGCTTTCCGCCCAGGCGGGGGTTTTCTGACAACGGCCTGACAGGCGGGATCAGAGGGCTGTCAGCAAGCCTGTGGCATTGCGGGCGCGTTATCCCGCGGACGGGCAACCGCCGCCTTACCATGAAAGGACCAAGAGATGCTGCGCAAGAACGGGACGAGCTTCGCCGAAACGCTGAACGGCACGCCATTCGGAGACTGGCTGTCGGGAATGGGCGGCCATGACCGGCTGTTCGGCTTTGGCGGCAACGACAAGCTGCATGGCGGCGACGGCAACGACACGCTGAACGGCGGCGAGGGCCATGACGAGCTGGAGGGCGGCAATGGCAATGACGTCCTGCACGGCGGCAACGGCAACGACGAGTTGGAGGGCGGCAATGACAACGACGTCCTGCATGGCGGCAACGGCAACGACGAACTGGAAGGCGGCGCCGGTGCCGATACGCTTTATGCCGGCTCAGGCAATGACGAGGTCGAGGGCGGGGCCGGCAACGACCTGCTGTTCGGCGGGCTGGGCAATGACGAGTTGGACGGCGGTTCGGGCAACGACCGGCTGGACGGCGGCGAGGGCCGCGACCGGCTGGAGGGCGGGCGCGGCAACGACATCTTGACCGGCGGCGCCGGCGCCGATGTCTTCGAGTTCGAGCGCGGCGACGGCCGCGACACCATCACCGATTTCCAGAACGGCATGGACCGGCTCGACTTCGACGATTTCAGCCGGGCGCAGGTGCAGGCGGTCATCAGCAACGCCCAGCAGGTCGGCGACGACCTGGTGCTGCGGCTGTCCGCCGATACCATCGTCACCATCCAGGACATGCAGAAGGCGCAGCTCGACCTGGGCGACTTCACCTTCTGATCGGCCAGCCCCTTCCGGTCGGCCAGCACTTCCCGATCGGCCGGGGCGCAACCCGGCAGGACGCCGCCGCATCCGCTGGCGGCGTCCTGGTCCCGCACCAGCAATCTGCGGCGCCGGCGACAACCCTGCCATGCAGGGCGGCGCGCCGGCCCGTCACTCGGCCGCGTCGATCTTCAGCACGCCGCGGCGGATCTGATCCTCTTCGATCGATTCGAACAGGGCGCGGAAATTGCCCTCGCCGAAACCGTCATCGCCCTTGCGCTGGATGAACTCGAAGAAGATCGGCCCGATCACGGTTCTCGAGAAGACCTGCAGCAGCACCCGCGTCATGCCGCCGCCGACGACGCCTTCGCCGTCGATCAGGATGCCGTGCCGCTTCATGCGCTCGACCGGCTCCTGGTGGCCCTTCACCCGGTTGTGCGACATTTCGTAATAGGTGTCGGACGGGCCGGGCATGAACTTCATCCCAGCCTCGGCGATGCGGTCGGTGGCGGCATAGATGTCCTCGGTGGCGATGGCGATGTGCTGGATGCCCTCGCCCTTGTAGGCGCGCAGGTATTCCTCGATCTGGCTGCGATCGTCGGTCGATTCGTTGATCGGGATGCGGATCTTGCCGTCGGGCGAGGTCAGCGCCCGGCTGACCAGCCCGGTCTGCTTGCCCTTGATGTCGAAGAACCGGATTTCGCGAAAATTGAACGTGTCGTGATAGAACTTGTACCAGCTGTCCATGTTCCCGCGCACCACGTTATGCGTCAGGTGGTCGAGGTAATAGAAGCCGAAGCCCTCCGGGCGCGGATCGGGTTCGGCCAGCCAGTCGTATTCGGCGGCATAGGCGCTGCCGGCATCGCCGTAGCGGTCGATGAAATACAGCAGCGAGCCGCCGATGCCATGGACCGCCGGCGCGTCGATGGATTTGCCGCCACCGGCATATTCCCTGGCGCCCAGCTCCAGCGCGCGCCGCAGCGCGTGCTGCGCATCGACCACGCGCCAGGCCATGGCCGGGGCGCAGGGGCCGTGCTGGCGCACGAAGCCCGCGGCATGGCTGTCGGGCTCGGCGTTCAGCAGGTAGTTGATGTCGCCCTGGCGATACAGCGTGATGTCCTTGCGCTTGTGCCGCGCCACCGGGACGAAGCCCATCTGGCGAAAGATGCGGTCCAGGGTCTCGGGCTGCGGATGGGCGAATTCGACGAACTCGAACCCGTCGGTGCCGGCGGGGTTTTCGGCGCTGATGGTGGCTTTCGGGGCGTCATGCGGGAACGGTCCCATGGCGTCTCCTCCTCTGTTCGCGTGTCCTGAACCATGATCGCGCGAATGCGATGCAAGCCGGGCGCAAACTGTGCCATGATCGGGACGCAAAGGCATGAAACGCGCATGATGGGGCGGATCGATGCAAGAAATGCGCATGGATGGATTCGACATCGCCATTCTCGACGCCCTGCAGCGCGACGGGGCGATGACCAATGCGGCGCTGGCCGAGCTGGTGAACCTGTCGCCCTCGCAATGCTCGCGCAGGCGGGCGGCGCTGGAAGAGGCCGGGGTGATCGAGGGCTATGCCGCCCGGCTGAACCCGCAGAAGCTGGGCTTCGGGCTGCGCGCCATCATCCGCGTGAACCTGCGCAGCCACGGCCAGGGGAAGGAGGACGATTTCGCCCGTTTCGTCGCCGCGCATCCGCAGATCCGCTCGGCCTTTTCGGTCTCGGGCGATGCCGATTACATCCTGGACGTGCGGCTGCGCGATCTGGAGGCATTCTCGGATTTCATCCACCGCCACCTGCTGCCGCAACCGCAGGTGGCCCAGGTGCGTTCCGAGATCGTGCTGAAGACGCTCAAGGACGACCGCAGCCTGGTGCTGCCCTGAAATAAGGGGGAACCGCGATGAAAGTCATCCAGCATCTCTGGTTCGAGCGCGACATGGAGGCGGCGCTGCGCTTTTACTGTGCGCTGATCCCCGGCTCGTCGCTGGACTGGCTCTCGACCGTTCCGGGCGACACGCCCTCGGGGCCCGAGGGCAGCGTCGGGCTGGCGGGCTTTACCCTGGGCGACCAGCGCTCCATGGCGATCGAGGCCGGGCCGCTCGACCCGTTCAACCACAGCTTCTCGATCATGGTCGAATGCGACGACCAGGCTGGGATCGACCGGCTGTGGGACGCGCTGCCGGAAGGCGGCACAGCCGAGCAATGCGGCTGGCTGCGCGACCGCTGGGGCCTGTGCTGGCAGGTCGTCCCGAAACGGCTGGGCGAGTTGATGGCGGACCCCGACCCCCAGGTCGGTCGCCGCGTCACCGCGGCCATGCTGACGATGGTCAAGCTCGACATCGCCGCGCTGGAGGCGACGGCACGGGGCTGAGCCCTTGCCAAGACCGGCCGGCGGGTCGATAAACCGCCCTTCCCTTTCGCCGCAAGAGGCCGCCTTGTCCCAGCGCCCGATCACCACCGTTCCCGCCCTGGTCGAGGCCGGCCTGGCCGATGCCGCGCAGGCCGAGGCGCTGGACGCGGTCGCGGCCGAGTTCCGCATCCGCATCCCCGCCGCCATGCGCCAGGCCATGCGCGCGCCCGGCGACGGCGTCGCCGCGCAATTCCTGCCCGATGCGCGCGAATTGCAGATCCGCCCCGAAGAGCTGGCCGACCCCATCGGCGACGCCTGCTTCAGCCCGACCCCCGGCCTGACCCATCGCTATCCCGACCGGGTGATCCTGCATGTCACCAAGACCTGCGAGGTCTATTGCCGCTTCTGCTTTCGCCGCGAGGTGGTGGGCGAGGAAGGCAGCCTGCCCGAGCCCGACCTGGCCGCCGCGCTGGACTATGTCGCCCGCACCCCCGCGATCCGCGAGGTGATCCTGACCGGCGGCGACCCGATGGTGCTGTCGGCGCGCCGCATCTCGGCGCTGATGGCGCGGCTGGAGGCGATCGCCCATGTCGACGTCGTCCGCTTCCATACCCGCGTGCCGGTGGTCGCCCCCGGCCGCATCGACGCGGCCTTGCTGGCGGCGCTGCGGCCGGCGCGGCTGGCGGTCTGGGTGGTGATCCACACCAATCACGCGCAGGAACTGACCGAGACCGCCCGCGCCGCGCTGGCGCGGCTGGCCGATGCGGGCGTTCCGCTGTTGTCGCAGACCGTGCTGCTCAGGGGGGTGAATGCCGATCCCGACGTCCTGGCCGATCTGTTCCGGGCGCTGATCCGCAACCGGGTCAAGCCCTATTACCTGCATCATTGCGACCTGGCGCGCGGCACCGGCCATTTCCGCACCTCCATCGCCGAGGGGCAGGCGATCATGGCGGCCCTGCGCGGGCGGCTGTCGGGGACATGCCTTCCGACCTATGTGCTGGACCTGCCGGGCGGGCATGGCAAGGTGCCGCTGGGGCCGGACCATGTCCAGGCGACCGCGCCCGGCCGCTATGCGATCCGCGACTGGCGGGGGCGGCTGCACGAATATCGCGACCCGGACGGTGCCGGCCCTGCCGATTGACCGCGGGGCGGCCGCGGCGCAAGGGAACCCGGCCGGCCCCGCGCATGTTTCCCCTGCGAACAGCCGAAGGACCGGCCCATGCGCAACCCGCTTCTTTCCCTGATCCTCTGCGCCGCGCTGATGCCCGCAGCAGCCATGGCCCAGGATTACGAGCCACCGCTGGCCGACGAGCCGCCGCCCTCGGAGGGCCTGCCTGCGCCGGAAGAGCCCAACCCGCTGGAACGCGGGCTGGAAAACTTCATGCGCAACCTGCTGCAACAGGCCGAGCCGCATCTGGACCGGCTGGGCCGCGACCTGGGCGATACGCTGGGCGCGGTCGCGCCGGTGCTGCAGGACATCGGCAAGCTGATGGACGACGTGCGCAACTACCAGGCACCCGAGCGGCTGGAGAACGGCGACATCCTGATCCGCCGCCGCGCGGACGCGCCGCCGCCCCCGCCGGTGGGCGATGCGCTGCGCGACATGCTGCGCCCCGCGCCCGAGGACGACCCCCGCCTGGCCCCGCCGCCGGAAGCGACGCCGCCGCTGCCCGAACGCGACCCCGAAAGCGAGATCGAGCTTTAGGGCGCGAAGCTTTCCACCCAGTCGATCAGCCGCGGCAGGCAATGCCCGTGCAGGTCATAGCCCTGCAGGATGGTCTGGCGCGCCGCCGCCTGCAGGCGCGGCGCCTCGGGGTCGCCGGCAAGGCCGCGGATCAGCGCCGATTCCAGCGCGGGCTGGTCGAAAAAGGGCACCAGCCGTCCGTTCTCGCCGTCGCGAACCAGTTCGCGCACCGGCTCGGTGTCGGAACCGACGACATAGCAGCCGGCCGCCATCGCCTCGGTCAGCGACCAGCTGAGGACGAAGGGATAGGTCAGGTAGCAATGCACCCGGCTGACCTGCAACAGCGCCAGATATTGCGGATAGGGCACCCGGCCCAGGAAATGGATGCGCCCAAGGTCCAGCCGGCCGTCGAGTTCGGCCAGCAGCTTTTCCCGCCAGTTCGGCGCGTCCTTGGGCAGGCCGCCATAGCTGGCCCCGTCGGCGCCCACCAGCACCACCTGCGCCTTGGGCCGCGCCCGCAGCACCTCGGGCAGCGCGCGCATGAAGCGGTGAAAGCCGCGATAGGGCTCCAGCGAGCGCGAGACATAGGTCAGCACCTCGTCCCCCGGCCGCAGCGTGCGGCCGTCGGGCAGCGCAAGCTCGGCCGCCGGGTCGGGGCAGACCTTCTGCGTGTCGATGCCGTCGTGGATCACCGTCAGCTTCCGGCGCAATTCCGGCGAAAAGGAGTTCGCCTGGTATTGCGTCGGCGACAGCCCGGCATCGGCCTGCACCAGCCCCTGGATCAGATGCGCCGAGCGCGCGACGGTGCCGATGCGCCCCTCGTCGCTGCCGGGGGTGATCTCGGGGTCGAAGCCGACGTCATGGCCGCGGGTGCGATACATCAGCTCGGCATAGACCAGCAGCTTCGCCTCGGGCCAGATTTCGCGCAGAAACAGCGTCTCGCCCCAGCCGCTATGGCCGAAGATCAGGTCCGGCGCATAGCCGTGCCGGTCGCGCAGGGCGCGGCAGCCGCGGGCCGCGACCCAGCCCCGCTCGGCCATCTCGCTGTAGGTCCGGCCCAGCGAGGGTGGCAGCTTCAGCTCGTCCGGCGTCTTGTAGCGCAGCACGCGGACCGGCGAGGCACGCTGGTTCTTTTCATCCGTCAGCGCCGTCACGTGATGGCCGCGCGCGGCCAGGGCCGGCGCCAGATGCAGGAACTGGCCGGGAAAATTCTGGTGAACGAACAGGATCTTCAACTTGTTACCTTAAGGTCTTCACTTGTTACCGCAAGAAATGCCGCCGCGATCAGCTGGCGGGTGTAATCGCTTTCGGGCCGTTCGAAAACCGCGTCGGTCGAGCCCTGCTCGACCACCTCGCCGGCGCGCATGACCATGATCTGGTGCGACATGGCGCGCACGACGCGCAGGTCGTGGCTGATGAACAGGAAGGCCAGGCCGTGCTTGCGCTGCAAGCGCCGCAAAAGCTCGACGATCTGCACCTGAACGGTCATGTCCAGCGCGCTGGTCGGCTCGTCCAGCACCACCAGCTTGGGGTTCAGGATCATGGCGCGGGCGATGGCGATGCGCTGGCGCTGGCCGCCGCTGAACTCGTGCGGGTAACGGTGCATGGTGGCGGGGTCGAGACCGACCTCGCGCATGATCGCATCGACCATCTCGCGGCGGTTGCGGCCCGGCTCGATGCCATGCACGCCCAGGCCCTCGGCGATGATCTGCTCGACCGTCATGCGCGGGGACAGGCTGCCATAGGGATCCTGGAACACGATCTGCATGTCGCGGCGCAAGCCGCGCAGCGCCCGGCCCGGCACGCGGGAGATGTCGCGGCCCATGTAGAGGATCGGCCCGTCGCTGTCGATCAGCCGCATGATCGCCAGCGCCAGCGTGGTCTTGCCGGAACCGGATTCGCCGACGATGCCCAGCGTCTCGCCGGCGCGGACCGAGATGGTGGCGCCGTTCACCGCCTTCACATGGCCGACGGTGCGGCGCAGGAAGCCACGCTGGATCGGGAACCAGACCCGCAGATCCTGCGTCGCCACGACCTGCGGCGCATCGGCGGGGATGGGATCGGCCCTGCCCTTGGGCTCGGCCGCCAGCAGCATCCGGGTATATTCGTGCTGCGGATGGGCGAAGATCTGCTCGACCGGGCCCTGTTCGACGATCTCGCCGCCCTTCATCACGCAGACCCGGTCGGCGATGCGGCGCACCAGGCCCAGGTCGTGGCTGATGAACAGCATCGACAGCCCCTCGGCCGCCTTCAGCTCCGCCAGCAGCTCCATGATCTGCGCCTGGATGGTCACGTCCAGCGCCGTCGTCGGCTCGTCGGCGATCAGCAGCTCCGGCCCGTTCGCCAGCGCCATGGCGATCATCACCCGCTGGCGCTGGCCGCCCGACAGCTGGTGCGGGTAATCGGCCAGCCGCGTTTCCGGGTCGCGGATGCCGACGCGGGTCAAAAGCTCGATGATCCGCGCCCGCGCCGCCGCGCCGCGCAGCCCCTGGTGCAGCGCCAGGCTTTCGGCCAGTTGCCGCTCCAGCGTGTGCAGCGGGTTCAGCGAGGTCATCGGCTCCTGGAAGATGAAGCTGATGTCGTTGCCGCGCACCCGGCGCAACTCCGCCTCGGAGGCGCCCAGCAATTCGCGCCCGCCGTAGCGGACCGAGCCCGCGACCTCGGCCGCCTCGCCCAGAAGCCGCACGGTCGACAGCGCCGTGACCGACTTGCCCGAGCCGGATTCGCCGACCAGCGCCACCGTCTCGCCCTTGCCCACGGTGAAGCTGACGCCCTTGACGGCGGGCACCAGTTGCCCGTCCTGCCGGAACCCCACCCGCAGGTCGCTGACTTCCAGAACCGGGGTCATCGGAAGGTCTTTCTTGGGTCGAAGGCGTCGCGCACGCCCTCGAAGATGAACACCAGCAAGGACAGCATGATGGCGAAGCTGAAGAAGGCGGTGAAGCCCAGCCAGGGCGCCTGCAGGTTCTGCTTGGCCTGCAAGGCCAGTTCGCCCAGCGAGGGGGCCGAACTGGGCAGGCCGTAGCCCAGATAATCCAGCGCGGCCAGCGACGAGATGGTGCCGGTGACGACAAAGGGCAGCATGGTCAGCGTCGCCACCATGGCGTTGGGCAGGATATGGCGGAACATGATGACGCGGTCACTGACCCCAAGCGCGCGCGCGGCGCGGACATATTCGAAGTTGCGCGCGCGTAGGAACTCGGCCCGCACCACGCCGACCAGCGCCGGCCAGCCGAACAGGATCGAGACGAAAACCAGCAGCCAGAAACTTCGCCCCAGGATCGCGAACAGGATGATAATCACGTAAAGCGAAGGGGTTGAGCCCCATATCTCAAGCAATCTCTGGAACACCAGGTCGGTGCGGCCACCGAAATAGCCCTGCACCGCCCCCGCCGCGATGCCCAGAACCGAGGCGACCACGGTCACGATCAGCGTGAACAGGATCGACAGGCGAAAGCCATAGATCACCCGCGCCAGCACGTCGCGCGCGGTGTCGTCGGTGCCCAGCCAATGCGCCGCATCGGGCGGGCTGGGGGCGGTGCCGACATTGTTGATGCTGCGGTAGTGATAGGGGATCGGCGGCCACAGCATCCAGCCGCGCTCGACCGCCTCGCCCGCGACCTGGCCGGTCTCTCGCGCCTCGCGCTCGGTCGCCTCGGGGTCGTCCCAGCATTCGGGCCGCCCGCCGGTGCGGATCAGGCATTGCACGCCGGGGTCGGTATAGATCGCCTCGGTGCCGAAATCGCCGCCGAAGGCGGTCTCGGGGTAGAAGCGATAGACCGGGAAATGCAGCTCGCCCCGATAGCTGACCAGGATCGGCTTGTCATTGGCGATCAGTTCCGCAAACAGCGAGGCCACGAACAGGATGGTAAAGACCACCAGCGACCAGAAGGCGCGCTTGTTGCGGCGGAAATTGCGCAGCCGGCGGCGGTTCAGCTCGGTCATCGCCATCAGCCGGCCCTCCGCTCGAAGTCGATGCGGGGATCGACCAGCACATACATCAGGTCCGACAGGATGCCGACCAGCAGGCCCAGCAGGCCAAAGACGTAAAGCGTGCCGAAGATCACCGGATAGTCGCGCTGCACCGCCGCCTCGAAGCCCAGCCGGCCCAGCCCGTCGAGCGAGAAGATGGTCTCGATCAGGATCGACGAGCCGAAGAACACGCCCAGGAACATGGACGGGAACCCGGCGATCACGATCAGCATGGCGTTGCGGAAGACATGGGCGTAAAGCACCCGGCGCTCGGTCAGGCCCTTGGCGCGGGCGGTGATGACATATTGCTTGTTGATCTCGTCCAGGAAGCTGTTCTTGGTCAGCAGCGTCAGCGTGGCGAAGCTGGAGATGGTGGTGGCCAGGACCGGCAGGGTGATGTGCCACAGGTAGTCCTTGACCTTGCCCCAAAGGCTCAGGTCGGCCCAATTGTCCGAGGTCAGCCCGCGCAAGGGAAAGATCTGCCAATAGCTGCCGCCCGCGAACAGCACCATCAGCAGGACCGCGAACAGGAAGGCGGGGATGGCATAGCCCACGATGATCGCGCCCGAGGTCCAGGTGTCGAAGGGCGTGCCGTTCCTGACCGCCTTGCGGATGCCCAGCGGGATCGAGATCAGATAGGCGATCAGCGTGGACCACAGCCCCAGCGTGATCGAGACCGGCATCTTTTCCAGCACCAGGTCGATGACCGAGATCGAGCGGAAGAAGCTGGTGCCGAAATCGAAGCGGACGTAATTGCCCAGCATGACCAGGAAACGCTCGGCCGCGCCGATCTTTTCCTTGCTGCAATCGGGGGATTTCAGGTCAGGCTCGCCCTGGTGGTCGGGCGTGCAGGCGATGCGGGCAAAGCCCATCTGCACCTCGAGCTGGTCCAGCAGCTCGGGCGGGATGCCGCGGGCGCCGGCATATTCGGTGTTCTGCGGCGACTCGCCCGCCCCGCCGGTGATGTTGCGCAGCGCATCGCCCTCGCCCTGGACGCGGGCGATGATCTGCTCGATCGGGCCGCCGGGGACGAATTGCGTCAGCGTGAAGTTGACCAGCATGATGCCGATCAGCGTGGGTATGATCAGCAGCAAGCGCCGCAGGATATAGGCTGCCATCCGTCCCCTTGCTCCGCCTTGATCCGCGCCGGCCCCCTGGGCCCTAGCGCAGCGCGCCGGATTGTTTCAGCTTTGCCGCCTTATCCGCGTCATACCACCAGAAATCAAGCTCACCCAGCGCATAGGGCGGCAAGGTCTCGGGATGGGCGAAGATGTCGTAATAGGCGACGGTATGCTCGGCCTTGAACCATTGCGGCACCCAGAAGTGCTGCGCGCGCAGGCTGCGGTCCAGCGCATGGGCCACGGTGATCATCTCATCCTCGCTCCTGGCCTCGATGCCCAGCTGGATCAGCCGGTCCACGGCCGGATTGGCCATGCCCATGGCGTTGAACACGTCGCCCACGTTCTCCGAGCCGAAGGTCTGCTCGGTATCGCCGGTCAGGAAATAGCCCTGGAGCAGCTGATCGGTCACGATGTCGAAGTCGTGGCTGCGGGTCCGCGCGGTCAGCTGCGCATCGTCCACCCGCAGGTTCACCGCGTCGATGCCCACCGCGCGCAGGTTCTGCACGAAGGGGTTGATGACGCGGTCGAAGGTGGCGCTGTCGTTCAGGAACTCGACCCGCAGCACCTCGCCCTTGGCGTTGCGGCGCATGCCGTCGGCGCCCGGCTTCCAGCCCGCCTCGTCCAGAAGCTGCGCCGCGCGGCGCATGTTGCGCCGGTCGAGCTGGGTCTTGCCCGAGACGGGCTGCAGCACCGCATCCTCGGTCAGCACGCCCGGCGGCAGATCCTTGGCCAGGGGCTCGAGCAGCGCCAACTCGGCCGGCGTGGGCTTGCCCTCGGCCATCAGCGGGCTGTTTTCCCAGGGCGAGTTCACCCGCGCGTAAAGCCCATAGAACAGCGTCTCGTTCGACCATTCGAAGTTGAACATCAGCCCGATGGCCTCGCGCACGCGGATGTCCTGGAACTTGGGCCGGCGCAGGTTGAAGACCCAGCCCTGCCCCGAGGCGATGCTGCCGTCGGGCAGCGCCTCCTTTTTCACCGCGCCGGATTGCACGGCGGGGAAATCATAGCGCGTCGCCCAGTGGATCGAGCTGGCCTCGTTGCGGAAGGTATAGACGCCGGCCTTGAACGCCTCGAAGGCGCTGTCGTAATCGCCGAAATATTCGACGCGGATGCGGTCGAAATTGTGCCGGCCGATGTTGATCGGCAGATCCTTGCCCCAATAGTCGGGATTGCGCCGCAGGGTGATCGAGCGGCCCGCATCGGCCCGATCGAACATGTAAGGCCCCGAGCCGACGAAGGGGATGTTGCTCGACTGCTCGATGTCGCGCTTGTTCTTGCGGAAATCCTCGCGCGAGAAGACGATCTGGCCGCCCACCGACTGGATCACGTCGCGGCGCGGATAATCCGGCCGGAAGATGAACTTGATGGTGCGGTCGTCGATCACCTCGGCCTTGGCGACGATCTTGGAAATGATCGTGCGGTACGAGGACAGGCCCTTGTCGCGCAGGAGTTCAAAGGAAAACAGCACGTCATGCGCGGTCAGCGGCGTGCCGTCCGAGAATTTCGCCTCGGGGCGCAGGTGGAAGATCACCCAGTCGCGGCTTTCGGGATATTCGATGGTCTCGCAGAGCAGGCAATAGGCGGTGCCGATCTCGTCAGCGACGCTTTCCATCAGCGGCTCCAGCATGGCGTTGGAAAGCATGGCCGCGCGGCCGCGGTGGGTATAGGGGTTGTAGCTGTCGAACCCGCCGCTGAACCATTCCGAAATCTCGCCGCCCTTGGGCGCATCGGGGTTCACATAGCGCAGATGCGGGAAATCCGCGGGCAACTCGGGCTCGCCGAAGACCGAGATGCCATGCGACACGATGGTCCGGGGTTCCTGCTGCTCCTGCGCCAGGGCCCAGCCGGGCAGAAGCGCCATGAATGCAACCATCGGGGCATGTCGCAGGAAACGCATCGTCATCGGGTCTTGTCGATCCTTGTTCTGGTCTTGCTCGGGCGGCGGCGGGCCGCCGGCGGCAAGGCTAGCAGCCCGCGGGCCCGGTTCAACATGCAAATGCGTGATCCGCCGCACGGGGGCCTTGCCGCGACAACGAAAAAGGGCGCCCCAAGGGACGCCCCATGCCTGCCGCGCGGTCGGGCGGCTTACTGCTGGCCTTGCAGATAGGCGATCAGGTTGGCGCGATCCTCGACCTTGGGCAGGCCGGCGAAGGTCATCTTGGTGCCCTTGACCACGGCCTTGGGGTTGGCGAGGAACTCTTGCAGCGCCTCGGGCGTCCAGTCGCCGCCATGCGCCTTCATCGGCTCGGAATAGTTGAAGCCGCCGACGCTGGCCACCGCGCGGCCCATGACGCCGTTCAGATGCGGGCCGACGCCGTCGTTGCCGTCCAGCTTGTGGCAGGCCTTGCACTTGCCGAAGACCTTTTCGCCCGCGGCGGCATCAGCCGAGGCCAGCACGGTGGCGAAATCAGGCCCCTCCTCGGCAGCCTCGTCATCGGCGCCGCCGGCATCCTCGACCGGGATGGTATAGGCCTGGGCATGTTCCTCGCCCTCGGCGCCGTGGCCCGAGACGCCGACATGAAAGATGCCCGATGCCGCCCAGCTCATCAACAGCAGGAACAGAAGCGAGCCGATCAGCGCACCGGCTGCCTTGGTGACGGTCATGGTATCGAACATGTCTGCGGATCCCCTGGGCTGTCCGTGGATTTGGCCGTATCTACCCGCTTTTGTTCCACCGGTTCAAGGTGTAGTTGTCGCTGGCAAAGCACAAAACCGACCACGAGGCCGGCCCGCCACGGGGGCATGGCCCAGGCCGCCACCCCAAGCCTAGGTGTGATCCATGACCGACGCCCCCACCCAGAACGTGATCGCATTCCAGGGCGAGCCCGGCGCCTACAGCCATCAGGCCTGCCGCTTCTATCGCCCGCAGATGGAGGCGCTGCCCTGCCGCACCTTCGAGGACACGATCGAGGCGGTGCGCGGCGGCAAGGCCGAACTGGCGATGCTGCCGGTCGAGAACTCGACCTATGGCCGGGTCGCCGACATCCACCACCTGCTGCCCGAAACCGGGCTGCACATCATCGACGAGGGCTTCGTGCGGGTGCGCATCAGCCTGCTGGCCGTGCCCGGCACCAAGCTGTCGCAGGTCAGCGACGCGATGAGCCACCCGGTGCTGCTGGGCCAGTGCCGCGGCTTCCTGCGCCGCCACGCCATCCGCGGCATGGTCGGCGCCGACACCGCCGGCTCGGCGCTCGAGGTCGCACGCCGGGGCGAGCCGTCGCTTGCCGCGCTGGCCGCGCCCCTGGCGGGCGAGATCTACGGGCTCGAGGAGCTCGCCTCGGGGATCGAGGACCGGCAGAACAACACCACCCGCTTCCTGGTCATGGCGCGCCAGCCCGATTTCAGCCGCCGCACCAATGCCCAGGGCGGCACGACGATGATGACCAGCTTCGTGTTCCGGGTGCGCAACATCCCGGCCGCGCTCTACAAGGCGCTTGGCGGCTTTGCCACCAACGGCGTCAACATGACCAAGCTGGAAAGCTACATGGTGGACGGCGTCTTCACCGCCACGCAATTCTATGCAGACATCGAGGGCCACCCCGAGGATCCGCATGTCGCCCGCGCGCTGGAAGAGCTGGACTATTTCACCTCCAGCCTGAACATCCTGGGCGTCTATCCCGCCGATCCGCTGCGCGCCGCGCAATCGCAGGCGGCGGCCGCCGCCCGATAGGCGGCCCGGCCGTCAGGCAGCCTGCGCGCCCGCGGCCAGGTCGGCGATGAACTCGCCGATCCGCCGGGCGAACTTGCGGTCCAGCTGCGCCTTGCCCAGCTTGGCGGTCTGCAGCATCAGCCGCGCCTTCATGCTGCGCGGGCGCGCCTCGGTCTCGAAGATCAGCCGCGATTTCGTCCGGGTCAGCGCGACCACGGTCATGCGGATGACCAGGTCGAGCTGGTCGGAAGTGGCGTTGATGACCATCGCCACGGGCGCGTCCAGCCGCGCCACCTCGGCCGTCACTTCGCGATGGCGCCCGCGCCAGTCGAAGCCGATCAGCCAGCGCATCCCGACCCCAGGGGCGGCCAGGTCGTCCAGACGGCGCACCGTGGCGCCGCGCCGCACCAGCATCCGCTCGATGGCGTGAAAATTGCTGGCCGCACGGAACAAGGCCTCCGCGGCCAGATCGACGTCCCTTCGGGTCGAAAACTTCATGGCTGATCCAGTCAAATCAAAGAAACAACGCGCCGCCGCGGTTCATCCCATGTTGCGCCGGGGCATGCAAGCCGCAGCCTGCGAGCGCTGATCAGCCGCAGGCGTGAAATGCAATCTGCAGTTGCATTATGGGCGAATAGTCTGCATTCATGCGGCATGACTTGCATAGGCCCTATCACCAAGCCGCATTTTGGCGCCAAGTCCATGGCAGTTCGCGTCTTGGCGACGACCGACCTGCACATGCATATGCTGGGTTATGACTATTTCGCCGACCGCCCCTCGGGGCGGCTGGGGCTGTCGCGGGCGGCGGCGCTGATCGCCCGCGCACGCCAGACGGCGCGCAATTGCCTGCTGTTCGACAATGGCGACGGGCTGCAGGGCAGCCCGATGGCCGACTACCTGGCCGAGATGGACGACATCGGCACCCGCCAGCCGCATCCGGCCATCGCGGCGATGAACGCGCTTGGCTATGACGCGGCGACCATCGGCAACCATGACTTCAGCTTCGGCCTGGGCTTTCTGCGCCGCACGCTCGAGGGCGCCGAGTTTCCCGTGGTCTCGACCAACCTGCGCCCGCTGCGCCCGCTGCCGGTGCAGACCCATGTCCTGCTGACGCGGCAGTTCCGCGACGACCAGGGCCGGCCGCATGCGCTGCGCATCGGCGTGCTGGGCTTTCTGCCGCCGCAGACCGTGGAATGGGAACGCGGGCTGAAAGCCGAGATCGCGGTCCAGGACATCCTGCTGGCCGCCCGCAGCGGCATCGCGGCCCTGCGCGAACAGGGCGCGGACCTGATCGTGGCGCTGGCCCATAGCGGCATCGGCGCGCTCTCCCCGGCGCCGATGATGGAGAACGCGGCCACCGCGCTGGCCGCCCTGCCCGGCATCGACGTGGTGATCGCGGGCCATACGCATCGGGTGTTCCCCTCGGCCGACCATCCGCAGGGGCCGGGAATCGACGCCCGCCGCGGCACGCTGGCCGGCAAGCCCGCGGTCATGCCCGGCTTCTGGGGCTCGCACCTGGGGGTAATCGACCTGCGGCTGGAACCCCTGGCGCAGGGCTGGCGCATCGCCGACTTCACCTGCCGCGCCGAGCCGGTCGGCGCCGAAGAGGACCACCCCGCCGTCACCGGCCCCGCCCTTTCCGCCCATCGCCAGACCCTGCGGCATTTCAGCCGCCGCATCGGCCGCACCGAACGGCCGCTGAGCAGCTATTTCTCGCTGATCGGCGAGGATCCCGGCCTGCGGCTGGTGGCCATGGCGCAGCGCTGGCACGTGCGGCGCGCCCTGCGCGGCACGCGCTGGCAGGACCTGCCGATCCTGTCGGCGGTTGCGCCGTTTCGCGCCGGCGGCCGCGGCGGGCCGCAGCATTACACCGACGTCCCGGCCGGGCGGCTGACGCTGCGCAACATCGCCGATCTCTACCTGTTCCCGAACCGGATCTGCGCCATCCGCCTGACCGGGGCCGAGCTGCGCGAATGGCTGGAGCGCTCGGCCAGCATGTTCCTGCGCATCGAGCCGGGCAAGCCGGACCAGCCGCTGATCGACCCCGAGTTTCCCAGCTACAATTTCGACATCATCGACGGGCTGGGCTGGCAGATCGACCTGAGCCGCCCGCCGCGCTACGCGCCCGACGGACGGCTGGCCCATCCCGATTCGCACCGCATCTGCGCGCTGAGCCACCGCATGCGCCCGGTCGCGCCGGACCAGCCCTTCATCCTGGTGACGAACAGCTACCGGCTGTCGGACAGCGGGCTCTTCGCCTCGGTGGCGGCGGGGCGACCGGTGCTGCTGGACGGCTCCTCCCCCACCCGCGAGGTGCTGCCCCGCTATGTGGCGCAGCGCCGGGTGCTGGCCCCCAATCCCCGCGCGGGCTGGAGCTTTCGCCCCCTGCCCGGCACCTCGGTCCTGTTCAAGACCGGGCCGGCGGCGGCAGGGCACCTGGACGGGCTTTCCACGCCGGTCGAGCCGGCCGGAATCGCCCCCGACGGCTTCCTGCGCCTGCGCCTGCATCTGTAAGCGGCCAAGCCGCTTGCATCCCGCCGCGTGCGCGCCTATCTAGGCGGCGAGAGGTTGGCGCGGGCAGGCGCCTCGCCAACCCGGTCAGGTCCGGAAGGAAGCAGCCGTAACGAGCCCCGCTTGGGTCGCTGTCCAGCCTCTCACCCAGCTCCCTCCCGGATCGCCAAGGCCCCCTGCCCGGATGCGGCCGGACAGGGCCCAAGCTATCTGCGGCCGAAAAGCTGGGACAGGTCGTAGGAATCGCGCTCGCCGATATTGCCGGCATCCTTCTCCAGGAATCGCTCGGCCGCCTCGACCCCCGCATCATGCATGCGCTGCAACAGGCCGGGATTCGGCAGCAGCTTGGTCCGGGCGCTCAGCGAATTCATCAGATCCTCGTCCATGATCGCATGCAGCAGCACGTTCTTCATCGGCCGGCCGGTCAGCCGCTCCTCGGCATGCAGCCGCTTGACGAAATTGATCGCGCGCAGTTCGGCCAGGAGCGCCGCGTTGAAGCTGATCTCGTTCACCCGGTCCTGGATCGCGGCCGGGGTCTTGGGGATCGCCTCGCGCAGCATCGGGTTGATGTTGACGATGACGATGTCGCGGGGCAGGTCCGGGCGATACAGCGGGAACAGCGCCGGATTGCCGGAATAGCCGCCGTCCCAATAGGCCTCGCGCCGGCCGGTCAGCGGGTCGTCGATCTCGACGGCGCGGAACAGCTCGGGCAGGCAGGCCGAGGCCAGCACCGTATCGACCGTCACCTCGGCCCCGCCAAAGATCCGCACCAGCCCGGTGCGCACATTGGTCGCGGTGACGAAAAGCACCGGCCCCTCCTCGCGGCCCAGCCGGGGATGCGGCATCTCGCGCAGGATGGCGGCCAGCGGGTTGGTATAGAACGGACCCGAATCATAGGGGCTGAACACCCGCGTCAGCGATCCCAGCCAGGCCACGGGGGAAAACAGCTCGGTCAGCCGCTGCCAGGCGCGCGGCACCGGGAACATGGAATGCAGCCAGCGCACCACGGAATTGTCGCTGACCTGCCCGACCTGCGACCAGATATGCGCCAGGTTCTGCCGCGCCGCCTCGCGCCCGCGCCGGCCCGGCCCGCAGGACAGGCCGGCCGCCAGCGCCGCCCCGTTGAGCGCCCCGGCCGAGGTGCCGCTGATGCCGCGAATCTCGATGTCCGACTCGTCCAGCAGCCGGTCCAGCACCCCCCAGGCAAAGGCGCCATGCGCGCCGCCGCCCTGCAAGGCCAGGTTGATCCGCTTGACCGCCATGCCGCCCCCGTCCGCTGCCATCCGCGTCACAGGCTAACCCGGCACCGCGCGACACAAAACCCCGGAACCCACGCCCGGCCTGCGCGCTTCTTCGTTCCTCAAATACCCATGCCGCCGTGCCAACGTCGCCCATGCATGGGTATTTGAGGAACAGAGAAAACACTCGCGCAATGCCCCGCATCCGCGCCGCGCCTGCTTCACCGTTTTCCAGATGCTCGCGCGACCGCGCCACGGGCGCGGCGGATCAGTCCTCGGCCTGCGCCTCGGCCCGCGACTTGCCGGCCACATCCAGTGCCAGCGTCGCGGCCATGAATGCATCGAGCGCCCCGTCCAGCACCCCTTGCGTATCCGAGGTCTCGTGCCCGGTGCGCAGATCCTTCACCATCTGGTAGGGATGCAGCACATAGGAGCGGATCTGGTTGCCCCAGCCGGCATCGCCCTTGGCCTCGTGCTGGGCGTTGATCGCGGCGTTGCGCTTGTCCAGCTCCAGCTGATAAAGCCGCGCCTTCAGTGCCGCCATGGCGTTGGCGCGGTTCTGGTGCTGCGACTTTTCCGAGCTGGTCACAACGATGCCCGTCGGCAGGTGGGTGATGCGCACCGCCGAATCGGTGGTGTTGACATGCTGCCCGCCCGCGCCCGACGAGCGGTAGGTGTCGATCCTGATCTCGTTGTCGGGGATGGTGATCTCGATATTGTCATCCACCACCGGATAGACCCAGACCGAGGAAAACGAGGTATGCCGCCGCGCCGCCGAATCATAGGGCGAGATGCGCACCAGCCGATGCACGCCCGATTCCGACTTCAGCCAGCCATAGGCGTTCGGCCCGGAAATCTTGTAGGCGGCGGAACGGATCCCCGCCTCTTCGCCCGGCGTCTCGGACAGAAGCTCGACATTGTAGCCTTTCTTCTCGGCCCAGCGGACATACATCCGCGCGAGCATGCTGGCCCAGTCGGCGCTTTCCGTGCCGCCGGCGCCGGCATTGATCTCGAGG
>JAANMY010000571.1_pt1 | contig 51061 bp, 46 predicted proteins | sample 7279691 | NCBI WGS metagenome assembly JAANMY01 (sample SAMN14094543, study PRJNA606508) | bioreactor metagenome | isolation source: A lab-scale SPAN reactor treating ammonium-rich wastewater day 388 | place: Ireland: Galway | collected 2018-02-07 | reverse complement strand
TAGCGAGCATCTGGCGCTGGCCTGCGCCAGCCACAGCGGCGGGCGCCTCCATACCGAGCGGGTCGCGGCCTGGCTGTCGGGCCTGGGGCTTGATGACAGCGACCTGCGCTGCGGCGCGCATCTGCCGGCCGACCCGGCCGAGCGCAAGCGGCTGGTCTGCTCGGACGAGAGCCCCTGCCAGGTCCACAACAACTGCTCTGGCAAGCATGCCGGCTTCCTGACGCTCAAGCGGCACATGAACGCGGGGCCGGAATATGTCGAGATCGACCACCCCGTGCAGCGCGCCGTGCGCCGCGCCTTCGAGGAGGTGACGGGCGAGGTCGCCACCGGCTGGGGCATCGACGGTTGCTCGGCGCCGAATTTCGCCTGCACGGTCGAGGGGCTGGCCCATGCCATGGCCGGATTTGCGCAACCGGCGGCCGGCAAGCGCGGCCAAGCGCAGCGGCGCCTGGTCGAGGCGATGCTGGCCCATCCCGAACTGGTCGCCGGCGAGGGGCGGGCCTGCACCGAGTTGATGCGCGCCATGGACGGCCGTGCCGCGGTCAAGACCGGGGCCGAGGCGGTCTTCGTCGGCATCGTCCCCGAACGCGGGCTGGGGGTCGCGCTGAAGATCGCGGATGGCGGCACCCGCGGCGCCGAGGCTGCGATCACCGCGCTGATGGTGCATCTGGGCCTGCTGGAGGAAGCCCACCCGGTGGTGCAGAAATACCTGACTGCGCCCTTGCGCAACTGGCGCGGGTTGGCGACGGGCGAATTGCGCCGGGCGGAAGGGTTCCCGAGCTGATCCGGCCGCGGCTCCGGCGCGCAGCCTTCCCGAGCAGATCGGGGGCTTTGCCCCCGCGCGTTCCGCGCTCCCCCAGGATATTTCGACACGGAAGAAGCCAGGCGCCGGGCATTGCCTTTTTCCGAGGCCTTTTTCCGGGTTTCTTCCGTGGGCAAATATCCTGCGGGGGAAGCCCGTCGGGCTTGCCCGGCGGGCGTGGGGGCGCAAAGCCCCCATCCTTCAAAGAAGCTGCCAGACCAGCCGCAGCGCCAGCAGGGTCGAGGTCGCGACCAGCAGCGGCTTGATGACCCGCGCGCCGATCCGCATCGCCAGCCTTGCGCCCAGCAGGGCGCCGGCGATCTGCGCCACCGCCATGACGGCGCCGACCAGCCAGAGCGGCTTTCCTACCGCCGCAAAGGCGACCAGCCCGCCCAGGTTCGAGGCGAAGTTCAGCAGTTTCGTATGCGCCGTCGCCTTGAGGATGCCGTAGCCCGCCAGCATGACGAAGCCCAGCATGAAGAACGATCCCGTGCCTGGCCCGACCAGCCCGTCATAGAAGGCGACGAGGGGCACGACCGAGGCGGTGAAGGTGGCTGGGGTGATGCGGCGCATGCGGTCGGTATCGTCCAGTCCCGGCCTGAGGGCGAAGAAGGCGGCGATGCCGATCAGCACCACCGGCAGGCCGTAGCGCAGCGCCTGCGCCGGGATCCAGCTTACCAGCAGCGCGCCGCAGAGCCCCGCCGCGAAGGCGACCGCTGCCGCCCCGCTTTGCCCGCGCAGGTCCACGAGCCCGCTGCGGGCATAGGAGATCGCCGCCGTCGCCGCGCCGAAGACGCCCTGCACCTTGTTCGTCGCCAGCGCCTGCGCCGGGGGCAGGCCGGCCAGCATCAGGGCGGGGACGGTGATCAGCCCGCCTCCGCCGGCGATGGCATCGACGAAGCCGGCGGCGAAGGCGGCGCCGGCCAGCAGCAGCACGAGATCGAGGGAAAGTTCGAACATGCCGCCCCTTTGGGATGCCGCACGGGAAATGTAAAGCCGGCTCGGGCGGCGCGGCGGGATGCGCATTGGGGCATGCAGAAGCCGTTTGTGCCGGCGGCTTGAGTATTCGGGAAACGGTGAAGCCGCTCAGGCGCGGGGATGGGCGGCGCGATAGACGGCCAGCAGGTGGGCGTCGTCCACGCCGGTATAGACCTGGGTCGTGGACAGGCTGGCATGGCCCAGCAGTTCCTGGATCGTGCGCAGGTCGCCCCCCGCCGCCAGCAGATGCGTGGCGAAGGAATGGCGCAGCGCATGCGGCGTCGCCGTCGGCGGCAGGCCCAGCACCTGGCGCGCCTGGCGCATCGCGGCCGCGACCAGCGTCGGGTTGAGCCGGCCGCCGCGGGCGCCGCGGAAGAGCGGTTCCTTGGCTTGCAGCGAATAGGGGCAGAGCCGCAGGTACTCGGCGATGGCCTCGCGCGCGATGGGCAGGACCGGCACCTGTCTTTCGCGCCCGCCCTTGCCGCGGATGGTCAGCGCCTCGCGCAGGGGCCAGTCGGTGCCGTTCAGTCCCAGCGCCTCGGAGATGCGCAGCCCGCAGCCCCAGAGCAGCGTCAGCACCGCCGCGTCGCGGGCGGCGATCCAGGCCTCGGGATGGGCGCCGGCGGTGATCTTCAGCACGTCCTGCGCCTGTTGGGGCGCCAGCGGGCGGGGCAGCGAGCGGGTGTATTTCGGGCTGCGCGAGGCCAGCGCCCTGGAGGCGTCGAAGCCGTGCCGGTCGGCCATCCAGCGGATGAAGCTGCGCGTGGCCGAGAGCCTTCGCGCCAGCGAGCGGGCCGAAAGGCCGCGGCCGCGCTCGGCGGCGGCGAAGGCGCGCATGTCGGTCTGCGTCAGCCCGGCCAGCGTCGCCGGCAGCGCGGGTGTGCCGTGATAGCCGCCGAGGAACGAGAGGAAGGCCAGCAGGTCCGCCTGATAGGCGCGGATCGTGTGGTCCGAACGGTCGCGCGTCGCGCGCTCGCTGTCGAGCCAGCGCGCGAGGTTGTCGGCCATGGCCGGGGCCAGCGCCAAAGGCTCGGCCCCGCCGGTCATTTCCTGAGCCAGGAGATCAGCGCCAGCCGGAACGCCTGGCCGAAGAAGCGCAGCAGATCCGTGCCCTGGGCCGGGTTGAAGCGCCCGACATCGGCCGAGCCCATCAGCAGCAGCGCCGGGAAGCGGCCGGGGCCGAGGTCGATGGGCAGAAGCGCCTCGGACCGGATCGGCGCGCGGGCGTCGCCATGGAAGGGCAGGGTCTCGCGCACGACGCCGCGCAGCACGATGTCGTCGCCGCGCGGCATCCGCCGCCCGCCCGAGATCAGCCGCGCCACCGTGCCGGCGGGGGCGATCACCAGCGGGCTGCCGTCCTCTGGCTCGGGCACCTCGCCGCCCGATTCCATCACCAGCCGCAGGGTTTCCACCCGCAGGATCGGCGCGACGGCGATGTCGAGGTTTTCCAGGAACTCCTCGAAATCCGTCGGCTCCAGCAGCGACAGCACGGCGCGGTGGATGGTGTTCATCCCCGACTGGTTGTCATAGGCGGCCGAGATCACCGATTCATGCGCCGCCTCGAGCCGGTCGAGCCGCGCCTCCAGCGCCTGCATGGCGCGGCCGCGGATGTCGATGACGTTCTCGCCCACCTCGGCCTCGCGCGCGCCGATCAGCGCGCGCATCAGGTCGCGGTCGGAGAGGATCAGCTCGGGCTGCGCCAGCAGCCGGGCGCGGATGTCCTCGGTCAGTTCGGCCGCAGTCTGCTCGGTCATCAGACGATCTTCTGCCCGGTCTTGGCCCAGTCGGCGTTGAACTGTTCCAGGCCCCGGTCGGTCAGCACGTGATTCGCCATCGCCTTGATGACGGCGGGCGGCGCGGTGATCACGTCGGCGCCGATGCGGGCGGCGTCGGTGATGTGGTTCACCGAGCGGATCGAGGCGGCCAGGATTTCGGTCTGGAAGTCGTAATTGTCATAGATCTCGCGGATCTGGGCGATCAGTTCCATGCCGTCGAAGTTGATGTCGTCGAGTCGGCCGATGAAGGGGCTGATGAAGGTGGCGCCGGCCTTGGCGGCCAGGATCGCCTGCGCGGCGCTGAAGCACAGCGTCACGTTGACCTTGTGGCCCTGCGAGGACAGTGCCTTGCAGGCTTTCAGCCCGTCCCAGGTCAGCGGCACCTTGACGGTGATGTTCGGGGCGATCTTCACCAGGTGCTCGCCCTCGCGGATCATGTCCTCGGCCTTGGCGGCGACGACCTCGGCGCTGACCGGACCCTCGACGATGTCGCAGATCTCCTTGGTGACTTCCAGGATGTCGCGGCCCGATTTCAGGATCAGCGACGGGTTGGTGGTGACGCCGTCCACCATGCCAAGGTCGTTCAGCTCGCGGATGGCGGCGACGTCGGCGGTATCGACAAAGAATTTCATGCGGGGAAGCCCTTCTTGCGGTTTTGCCGTGGGTTTAGCGCATAACAGCCCGCGCGTGAAGTCCGGGCCGCGCGGCTTGCGGGGCAGAGGTCTTGCATGCCACTATCCCCGCCGCATGCAACCGGAGAATGACTTGGAAGCCTTTCAGCCCGATCTCGTCGCCCTGTTGCCGGCCCTGGCCGCCGGACCGTTGCTGGTGGGCAACTGGCCGCTGCTGCTGCTGATCGGCTGGGCCTTGCTGCCGGTCTGAGATGTCCCCGCCGCTTTTCTATCCCCATGGCGCGCGCATCGCGGTGCTGACGCAAGAGGTGGTAGGGGTCCTGGACTATCTCGCGCCCGAGGGCGGCGTGCGGCTGGGCCAGCTGGTGGTGGTGCCGCTGGGTCCGCGCCGGGTGATGGGTGCGGTCTGGGGACCGGGTGTCGGCGATTTCGATGCGGCGCGGCTGCGGCCGGTGGCGCGGCTGGTCGATGCGCCGCCGCTGGCGCCGGGGATGATCGAGTTCCTGACCCGCATGGGCGAATACACGCTGACGCCGCTGCCCTCGCTGTTGCGCATGGCGACGCGGGCGCCGGACCTGGACCAGCCGCCCTCGGCCCGGCGCATCATCCATCGCGCCGGGCCGGTGCCCGCGCGCATGACCGATGCCCGCGCCGCCGTGCTGCGGGTGATCGAGGATCACGGCGGCGCCGGCTTTGCGCCCGGCGAGCTGGCGCAGCTGGCCGGGGTCAGTCCGGGCGTGGTGCAGGGGCTGGTCAAGGCCGGCACGCTGGCCGAGGTGCTGGCGCCGCGCGACACCCCCTATCCGCAGCTGGACCCCGCCTTGCCGGGCAAGCCGCTGGCCGCCGACCAGGCCGAGGCGGCCGAGGCCCTGCGCGACGCCTTGCGCAGCCGCGCCTATGGCACCACGCTGCTGCGCGGCGTCACCGGCTCGGGCAAGACCGAGGTCTATCTGGAAGCCGTGGCGGAATGCCTGCGGCAGGGCCGGCAGGCGCTGGTGCTGCTGCCCGAGATCGCGCTTTCGGCCGAGTTCCTGGACCGGGTCGAGGCGCGTTTCGGCGCCCGGCCCGGCGAATGGCATTCCGGCATCACCCGCAGCGAGCGGCGGCGGCTCTGGACCATGGCGGCGCAGAACCATGTCGGGCTGGTGGTCGGCGCGCGCTCGGCGCTGTTCCTGCCCTTTGCCGACCTGGGCCTGATCGTCGTCGATGAGGAACACGATTCCAGCTACAAGCAGGAGGATGTCGTCTATTACAGCGCCCGCGACATGGCGGTGCTGCGCGCCAGCGTCGAGCAGGCGCAGGTGGTGCTGGCTTCGGCCACGCCCTCGGTCGAAAGCTGGGTGAATGCGGCCACCGGCAAATATCGCCGCCTGGACCTGCGCGCCCGCTACGGCACGGCGGACCTGCCCGAGATGGGCACCATCGACCTGCGCCAGCAAGAGATGGAAAAGGGCCGCTGGATCAGCCCGCGCCTGGCCGCCGAGATCGCGGCGCGCCGCGACAGGGGCGAGCAGTCGCTCTTGTTCCTGAACCGGCGCGGCTATGCGCCGATCACCGCCTGCCGCGCCTGCGGCCAGCAGATCGGCTGCGACCATTGCGACGCCCGCATGGTCGAGCATCGCTTCCAGAACCGCCTGGTCTGCCACCAATGCGGGGCGACCAAGCCGATCCCGGTGGCCTGCCCCAGCTGCGGGGTCGAGGGCAAGATGACCGCCATCGGGCCGGGGGTGGAACGGCTGGCCGAGGAAGTGGCCGAGCGCTTCCCCGAGGCGCGGTCGACGGTGCTGTCCTCGGACCTGTTCCATTCGGCGCGGGCCTTGAAGGAGGCGATCGCCGAGATCGGCGCAGGTGGCACCGACATCATCATCGGCACGCAGATCGTCGCCAAGGGCCACAACTTCCCGCGCCTGACGCTGGTCGGCGTGATCGACGCCGACCTGGGCCTGCAAGGCGCCGACCTGCGCGCGGCCGAGCGCAGCTTCCAGCTGATGCGGCAGGTCGCCGGCCGCGCCGGGCGCGAGGGCGGCGATGCGCGGGGGCTGGCGCTGTTGCAGACCTACCAGCCCGACCACCCGGTGATCCGCGCCATCCTGTCGGGCGAGGACGAGGCGTTCTGGGATGCCGAGGCGGCGGCGCGCCAGGCGGCGGGGATGCCGCCCTTCGGCCGGCTGGCGGGGATCATCCTGTCGCATCCCGACCAGCCCGTGGTCGAGGATTACGCCCGCGAGCTGGCCCGCCGCGCCGAGCCCCTGCGCGCCATCGGCGCCGAGCTTTTCGGTCCCGCGCCCGCGCCCATCGCCCGCATCCGCGCGCGCTACCGGGTGCGGATGCTGATCCGGGCGCCGCGGCAGGCACCCTTGCAAGGCGCGATCTCGCAATGGCTGGGCCTGGCGCCGAAGCCGCCCACAAACCTGCGGCTGGCGGTGGACATCGACCCGCAAAGCTTTCTGTAAGCGCAAGCCGCGCCCCGGCCCTGCGGCGGCTCGCATGACCGGCGCAAGCGGCTGGCCGACAAAGCGCCCGCCCGCATCTTCTTCGTATGGCTGAGTCTGGCGCGGAAGCCGCCAGCCAATCTGCGGCTGGCGGTGGACATCGACCCGCAAAGCTTTCTGCAAGCGCAAGCCGCGCCCCGGCCCTGCGGCGGCTCGCATGACCAGCGCAAGCGGCTGGCCGATGCAGCGCCCCGCCCGCATCTTCTTCGTATGGCTGGGTCTGGCGCCGAAGCACCCAGCCAATCTGCGGCTGGCGGTGGACATCGATCCGCAAAGCTTTCTGTAAGCGCAAGCCGCGCCCCGGCCCTGCGGCGGTTTCGCATGACCAGAGCAAGCGGCTGGCCGATGCAGCGCCCGCCCGCATCTTCTTCGCATGGCTGGGTCTGGCGCCGAAGCACCCAGCCAATCTGCGGCTGGCGGTGGACATCGATCCGCAAAGCTTTCTGCAAGCGCAAGCCGCGCCCCGGCCCTGCGGCGGCTCGCATGACCGGCGCAAGCGGCTGGCCGATGCAGCGCCCCGCCCGCATCTTCTTCGTTCTGCAAATACTCCCCGCGAGCTTTCCTGCTGCGCCGAGATCGCGGATCGGGGCCCGGCCGCGAAAGACCGGCGAGCCTGCATGATCTCCGGCTCCAGATGGGCCGGACCGGGCGGGCGCGGGGTCGTACCGATCGCGGCATGAAAAATCCCCAGGGACCGTTGGTCCCTGGGGCTGCAATCGTTACCACTACCGAACCCCTGGGCAAGCGTCGCCGGGCGCCGCCCAGGGGTTTAGTCCGGTTACGACCGCAGATCGAAGCGGTCGGCCTCCATCACCTTCACCCAGGCGGCGATGAAATCGGCGACGAACTTGCCGCCGTTGTCGTCCTGGGCATAGACCTCGGCATAGGAGCGCAGGATCGAGTTCGAGCCAAACACCAGATCCAGCCGCGTCGCCGTCCATTTCACCACGCCGGTCTTGCGGTCGCGGATCTCGTAGTGGTCGCCGGCCTTGGCCCAGGTATTGGCCATGTCGGTCAGGTTCACGAAGAAATCCGTGGTCAGCGCGCCTTCGCGGTCGGTGAAGACGCCGTGGCGGGTGCCGCCGTGATTGGTGCCCATGGCCCGCATGCCGCCGACCAGGACCACCATCTCGGGTGCGGTCAGCCCCATCAGCTGGGTGCGGTCCAGCATCAGCTCTTCGGGGGCGACGATATAGTCCTTTTTCAGCCAGTTGCGATAGCCGTCGTGGATCGGCTCCAGCACCGCGAAGCTGTCGGCATCGGTCATCGCATCCGTGGCGTCGCCGCGGCCGGGCGAGAAGGGCACCTCGACCTCATAGCCCGCCGCCTTGGCCGCCAGTTCCACGCCGACATTGCCGGCCAGGACGATGGTGTCGGCGAGGCTGGCGCCGAACTCGGCCGCCAGCGGCTCCAGCACCGCCAGCACACGGGCCAGCCGGTCGGGTTCGTTGCCTTCCCAGTCCTTTTGCGGGGCCAGGCGGATGCGCGCGCCATTGGCGCCGCCGCGATTGTCCGAGCCGCGGAAGGTGCGCGCCGAGTCCCAGGCGGTCGCCACCATCTCGGCCACCGTCAGCCCGCTTTCGGCGATGCGCGCCTTCAGGCCCGCGATGTTCCATTCGCGGTTGCCGGCGGGCACCGGATCCTGCCAGATCAGGTCTTCGGTCGGCGCCTCGGGGCCGATATAGCGCACCTTCGGCCCCATGTCGCGATGGGTCAGCTTGAACCAGGCCCGCGCGAAGACTTCCGAGAAATAGTCCGGGTCGTTGTAGAAGCGCAGCGAGATCTCGCGATAGATCGGGTCCATCTTCATCGCCATGTCGGCATCCGTCATGATCGGGTTGTAGCGGATCGAGGGATCCTCGACATCGACCGGCTTGTCTTCTTCCTTGATGTTGACCGGCTCCCACTGCCAGGCGCCGGCGGGGGATTTCCGCAGCTCCCAGTCATAGGTGAAGAGCAGGTAGAAGAAGCCGTTGTCCCATTGGGTCGGATGGGTGGTCCAGGCGCCCTCGATGCCCGAGGTCATGGTATAACGGCCCTTGCCCGACTTGTTGGAATTGGCCCAGCCCAGGCCCTGTTCGCAGACATCGGCCGCTTCCGGGTCGGCGCCCAGCAGTTCGGCCTTGCCGTTGCCGTGGCATTTGCCGACGGTGTGGCCGCCCGCGGTCAGCGCCACGGTTTCTTCGTCGTTCATCGCCATGCGGGCGAAGGTCTCGCGCACCTGGGCTGCGGTCTTCAGCGGATCGGGGTTGCCGTTCACGCCCTCGGGGTTGACGTAGATCAGGCCCATCTGCACCGCGGCCAGCGGGTTTTCCATGGTCGTGGGGTCGTTCACGTCGCCGTAACGCTCGTCCGAGGGCGCCAGCCATTCCTTTTCCGCACCCCAGTAGGTGTCCTTCTCGGGGTGCCAGATGTCGTCGCGGCCAAAGGCGAAGCCATAGGTCTTGAGGCCCATGTTCTCATAGGCCACGGTGCCGGCCAGGATGATCAGATCGGCCCAGCTCAGCCGGTTGCCGTATTTCTTCTTGATCGGCCACAGCAGCCGGCGCGCCTTGTCCAGGCTGACGTTGTCGGGCCACGAGTTGATCGGGGCGAAGCGCTGGTTGCCGGTGCCGCCGCCGCCGCGGCCGTCGGCGATGCGATAGGTGCCGGCGGCGTGCCAGGACATGCGGATGAAGAGCCCGCCGTAATGGCCCCAGTCGGCCGGCCACCAGTCCTGGCTGTCGGTCATCAGCGCATGCAGGTCGCGCTTGACCGCGTCGAAGTCGAGATTGCGCACCTCGTTGCGATAGTCGAAGTCCTGGAGCGGGTTGGTCTTGCGGTCATGCTGGTGCAGGATGTCCAGGTTCAGCGCATTCGGCCACCAGTCCATGTTCGAGGTTCCCATGGCGGTGTTGCCGCCATGCATGACGGGGCATTTGCCCGCCGAGGGAATATCGTTGCCGTCCATGCTAGCTCTCCTTTGCTGGGCCGCGCCGCGGGGCGGCGCTGGTAGACCGGTGCGGATCGCGGCCGTCTTGTGGCTGCGACGGATGGCTCTTTCGAATCTACGCACCTTCTGGAGACAGGTTCTAGCAGCTTCAGAAATTGTTGGAATTTATAAATTTTAATAGTTTTAATAACTTTTTATTATGTAGGGTGCCGCAGTTTCGCGCCCCCTTGCGCCGGCCGGGCGCAGGGGGCCGCCTTTCCGGTGAAAAGGGTCAGTCGCGCGGCCGGGCGCGGTCCATCAGGCTGCGGATCCAGCGCCCCGAGGCCCAGCCCGCCGGCACGCCCAGAAGCAGCGCGGCGCCGGCGGCCTTGGCGGGTGCCAGCACCGGCAGGCCCAGCCAGCTTGTCAGCAGCGACAGCATGAACAGGTTGATCCAGACCGCCGCCGCCGCGAAGGGATAGAACAGCAGCGCCAGTTTCCAGGCCGGCCAGCCGTCAGTGGCTGGTTCCGTCCTCGAAGGTGATCTTGTTCCAGACATTGTATTTCCCCGAAGGCTTGCGCATCGGCAGCCGTTTCACCTCGTCCAGCGTCCCGGCATCATAGACCACGACCGCGCCCTCGTCCTCCCACAACGAGACCAGGACATGGCTGCCGTCGCGGGTGAATTCGCTATGGGCGAAGGTCTGGCCGGGAAAGGGCGCCAGCGTCTTGACGATTTCCAGCGTCTCCTTGTCGATGACATGCATCTCGTCCTTGTGCGGGCCGAAGAAGACGTCCGCCCAGACATAGGGGCTGGCGGCATGGCCGCGCAGGAAGAAGCCGGGGCCGTCGGTCTTGATCTGCTTGACCAGGCTCCAGTCCTGCATGTCGATGACCGAGATCACCCCCTCGCCCAGATGCGGGGTGGCCATGACGCGGCGGCCCCCCCGTTCCCACGTGATGCCCGAGCCCAGGTGCGGCATCCCCGGCAAGGGCAGTTCCGCCACCTTGTGCCCGTCGTCCAGGTCGATCGCCACGCCCTTGTCGCCCGCCCGGTTGGCGCCGATCAGCTGGCGGTAGTCGGGCGAGAAGAAGAAATCGTCCAGCGGCTCGTCGATCGGGATGCGGCGGATGGCCAGGTCGGCGGTCGCCACCTCCCAGATCTCGGGTGCGTCCTTCAGCGCCAGCACGAAGCTGCGGCGCTGCGGCGCCTGGTAGACGGCGCTGACCCGGCTGGGGGTGCCGCCGACCTCGGTCTCGATCAGCCGCAACGGGTTCAGGTCGGCGTCCAGGATGGTCAGGCTTTCGGGCAGGTAGTTTGCGACCGCGATGCGCTGGCCGTCCGGGCTGATGGCGATGTTGCGGCTGTTCAGCGCGGCGCGGATGCGGCCGACCTCGGCCAGCGACCAGATGTCGTATTTTTGCACCCAGCCGTCGCGCGACATGATGTAGACGAAGCGCCCGTCGGGGCTGAACTTCGGCCCGCCATGCACGGCGAAGGGGGTGGCGAAGCGGTCCAGGACCTCGAACGTGTCGCCGTCCAGCACGCTGACGTGATGGTCGCCGGTTTCCACCACCAGGGTGATGTTCAGCGGATCGGCGGCAAAGACCGGCTTGTCCGCGGGGTGGTAGTCGGCATTCATCTCGCGGCTGGCGGCGATCTGCTCGGCGCTCCAGTCCGGGCGGTGGTCCAACGGTGCGGTGACGTAGTCCACCAGCGCGGTGATGGCTTCCGGCGAAAGCCGGTCGGCAAAGCCCTCCATCTGGGTCGAGACCCGGCCCTGGGCGATCACCGCGTCGATGCCCTTCACCCGCCCCAGCGTCTCGGGGATCAGCGCCGGGCCGGTGCCGCCCAGCCGGTCCTCGCCATGGCAGGCGGCGCAATGTTCGGCGTAATCGGCGGCCGGGTCGGCCTGCGCCATCAGCGGCAGGGCAAGCAGCAGGCTAAAGGAAACGATGGGCCGGATCATGGCTTTTTCCCCGGAAAGGCGTGACGGCAAGGCGGCCCTGGTCGGCGCCCTCGGCGCCGATCTCGGAGCCCGAGAGATAGCAGGCCGGATCCTCGGCCCATGGATCGCCGGTCAGTTGCAGCGCGCGGATGCGGGTATTGCCGCCGCAGACCGCCTGATAGGCGCAGGCGCCGCAGCGCCCCTTCAGCGGCCGCGGCCGGGTGCGCAGCGTGGCCAGGATCGGGTCGTCCCCGGTCCAGATCGCGGAAAACGGCCGTTCCTTGACCGAGCCCAGCGTATAGTCCGACCAATAGGTATCGGGATGGACGCGGCCCTGCGGGTCGATGTTGCCGACCCCGAGCCCCGAGGAATTGCCGCCCCAGGCTTCCAGATGCGCGCGCAGATGCGCGACGGCGGCGGGTGCAAAGCGCGTCTCGGCCCAACGCAGGAAATAGACCGCATCGGCGTCGTTGTTGCCGGTGACGACCTCCAGCGGCTCGCCCCGCTCGACCGCCTGCCAGGCGCGGGCGATCAGCAGGTCCATGGCGCGGCGGGTGCGGGCATGTTCGGTATCCTCGCCCCGGTGCTTGTCGCCGCGCCCGGCATAGACCAGATGCGACAGGTAGAACTTGTCCACGCCCTCGTCGCGGCACAGGTCCAGCATGGCGGGCAGGTGATGGGCATTGCCCTCGGTGATGGTGAAGCGCAGGCCCACCTTGACGCCCTGCGCCTTGCAGGCGCGCACGCCGGCCAGCGCCTGGTCGAAGGCGCCCTCGACGCCGCGGAACCAGTCGTTCACCGCGCCGATCCCGTCCAGCGAGATGCCGACATAGTCGAAGCCCAGCCCGGCCAGCCGGTCCACGTTCTGCGCATTGATCTTGGTGCCGTTGGTGGACAGCGACAGGTGGCGGAAATCCAGCCGCCGCGCCTCGGCCGCCAGTTCCCAGAAGTCGAAGCGCGACATCGGCTCGCCCCCCGACAGGATCAGCGCCGGGATGCGGAAATCCGACAGATCCCGCAGCACCGCCATGGCCTGGTCATGCGAAAGCTCGCCCGGAAACGGCCGGTCGGCCGAGACGGTATAGCAATGGCGGCATTTCAGGTTGCAGCTGCGCGTCAGGTTCCAGATCACCACCGGGCGGACCGCATCCGGCCGGCTGCGGCGGCGCGGCGGCGAGGGGTCCAGAAGCTGCTGCATGTATTGGGTCAGGCGGAACATGGTTTGCCTTTCTTAGCCGTCCTTCAGGCGCAGGCCGGTCTTTTTCAGGATCCGGGTGGAATAGAGGATGTCGTCGGCCCGGCAGGCGGCGCCCAGCAGCGCGCGGACCTGGGCGCGCTTTTGCTCGACCTCGGCGCGGCTCTGGCCGTGCAGCATGGCGAACAGGTTGTAGCGCCAGACCGGCGCGCGCGGCCGCAGGTAGCAATGCGTCACGAAATCCAGCGCGCCCACCTTTTCGCCAAGGCCGGCCGCCTGCGCGTCCTCGACGTCCCAGACGCTCATGCCGTTCGCGGTCATTCCCAGCGCGTAGTGGTTGGGCGCGATGGCGATGCGGCGGATCACGCCGCGCGCATGCAGGATCGACAGCCTAGTGATGACCTGCGTCTCGGTGAGGCCCAGGTCGGCGGCGATCCGGGCGTAGGGCGCCTCGACCAGCGGCAGCCCGGCTTGCGTCGCGGCGATCAGCCGGCGGTCGGTATCGTCCAGGACCGTCATGCCGCCACCCGAAAGCCGATGAAAAACTCCTGCAGCTTGGGAAAGCGCCAGACGGTCAGCCCGGTCTCGGCCTCGATCTGCCCGGCGGTCTCGGCGATGGCTTCGGGCGTGGCGGTGGCCAGCACGAACCACATGTTCAGCGCATGGTCGCGGGCATAGTTATGCGCCACCTCGGGATGGGCGTTGACCAGATCGGCGATGCGGTCGAAATCCGCCTGCGGCGCGGAAAGCGCGCAAAGGCAGAAGGCCCCGCCCATCGCCGCGGCGTCGTAGAACGGGCCGAAGCGGGTGATGGCGCCGATCGCGCGCAGGCGTTCGAGCCGTTCGATCAGTTCGGCGCCGGTCAGGCCAAGCGCCGCGCCGGCATCGTCGAAGGGGCGGGGGGTCAGCGGAAACCCCTCTTGCAGGCTGTTCAGGATGGCGCGGTCGGTATCGTCCAGCGCCTCGGGGGGCAGGGTCTGGCGGCTCATGCGGCAACCTCGGCGATGACGGCGCCCCGCTGGCGAAAGCAGCGGGTCGAGAACAGGATGCGATGCGGCACGCCTTGCAGTTCGGGCAGGGCACGGGCCTGGACCAGCACCTCCATCGCCTCGGCGCGCGAGCGGGCGTGGATCATGCAGAACAGCGGCCAGCTCCACAGCCCCAGCACGCAGCGGCGCTGATAGCACAGCGTCACGCCGGGAACCCCGGCCAGCGCCGTGCCGGCGGCCTCGACCGCGGCTTCGGGCAGGCGCCAGACCACCATGGCGTTCTGGGTCCAGCCGAGCGCGCGATGGCGCACGATCACGCCGACGCGGGTCAGGATGCGGGCCTCGGCCAGCGCGCGGATGCGCGAGATCACCTCGGCCTCGCTGCGGTGCAGCGCCTGTCCCAGCGCGACGAAGGGGCGCGGCACCAGCGCCAGCCCGGTGGTCAGCGCCTGCATCAGCGCCTTGTCGCGCGGGCGCAGCGCGGCCAGATCGGCGGGCCGGTCCAGCGCCATGGTGCGGCGCGGGCCGAGCAGCGGAAAGCCCAGGTCGATGTTGAAGGCCCGCACCAGCGGCAGCGACAAGGGCAGCAGCCCCGTCGCCGTCTCGATCCGGGCCAGGCTTTCCTCCAGCGCGGCGGCATCGGGGGCGGTGGCGACGAACCACAGGTTCCAGTCGCTGCCCTCGCGCAGATAGGCGTGGTTGACGCCGGGCTCGGCCCCGACCAGTGCCGCGACCTTGTCGATGCGCCGCACCGGCACGCGCAGCGCGGCGAGCGTCGAGGCGCCGGCGGTGTTCGGCCGGCAGGTGGCGCCGATGCGGGCGATCAGCCCCTCGTCGCGCAGGCGGGTCAGGCGGGCGATCACCTCGGCCTCGCTGGTGTCGAGGCGGTGGGCGATGGCGGCGAAGGGCCGGGTCTCCAGCGGCAGGTCGCGCTGGAAACCGTCCAGCAGGCGCAGGTCCAGATCATCCATGTCATAACCCCGTGCGATGCGCGCGATCGGTGAAGAAGATGCCCGAGGGCGCGCGGGCCTCGATCTCGCCCAGAACCTCGCGGGTGCGGGTGTCGCGGATCTCGACCCGGTTCTCGTCGCGGACCGACAGCCAGACCTCGCGCCCCCGGGGGGCGAATTCCATGTGTAGCACGCCCTTGCCGGGGGTCAGCGTGTCCAGAACCTCGTGGGTCAGCACGTCCACCACCTGCAGCTTGTCATTGTCGGGCGGGGCGAAGTTCACCCAGACCTCGCGCTTGTCGGGGCGGGCCAGGGCAAAGACCGGCTGGCCGGCCAGCTCGGTGCGGCCGATCTCGGCCAGCCCGTCGGCATCGACCCAAAGCAGCTGGTGCAGCCCCACGGCAGGCAGGGCGAAAAGCCCGTCGGCCAGGGTCCAGCCTTGCAGATGCGGCATCTTGTAGACCGGCAGGTCGGGCTGGTCCTTGCCGTAGTCGGGCAGGAAGCGCGTGACCTTGGGCGGGTCTTGCCACAGGTCGACCTGCGTCAGCCCCTTTTCGCCGAAGAGCCCGACGATATAGTGCCGCCCGTCGTCGGTCAGCAGCGCGTCATAGGGGTTGGCGCCGATGCCTTCCAGCGTCGTCACCGCAGGCTGCGCCGGATCGGCGGAATGGTCGAGGATCCAGACCTCGCCCGTGTCCCAGGTAGCCACCACGAAGCGCGAGCCGGGCGCATCGGCGATGCCCACGGTCTTGGAGCCCATCGGCACGTCCGCCACCAGCTCCAGTGTCTCGGCGTCGAAGACCTTGACGCCGCCCGGCTCGTAATTCGCGACCGCGACCAGACGGCCGTCGTCCGAGATGGCGCCGCCGATGGAATTGCCGGCCTGCACCACGCGGCGGACCACCTGCCGGGTCAGGATGTCGACCTTGGTCAGCCCGCCGTCGCGGCCGAAGACATAGGCGAAGCGTTCGTCGGGGGAATAGACCAGGCTCGCGTGGGACAGGTCGCCCAGCCCCTCGATCCGGCCGAGCGCGGCGCGCTCGCTGCGGTCCACGACCAGCAGCGAGCCGGCCTCGCGCTCGACCACCAGGCCCAGGTCGCCGGTGCCGCGCAACTCGTCGGCCAGCGCCGGGCTGGCGATCATCAGGGCGGCCAGGAATGGCTTGAGCATCATTGCGTCTCCGTCGTCAGAAGGTAATCGGCGATCCAGCGCGCCTCGTCCTCGGTCAGCAGCGGGCGCCAGCCGGGCATGGCGGTGCCGGGCATGCCGTCCAGGATCACGCCGCTCAGATCCTCGGCATCGCGCCCGGCCAGCGCCTGGGCGGTGATCGGCCGGCCGAGCCCGCCGGTCAGCCGCAGCCCGTGGCACGAGCCGCAATCCTGCCGCACCAGATGGCGCAGCTGGTCCTGCCGCGCGGCATCGGGCGGGCCCGCCGCAGCGGTCCCGGCCAGCAGCACCAGCAGGAGCGCCAGCCTAGCCATGCGCCACCAGCCGCCATTCCGGGCGGTAAAGCCCCTGCGGCAGGGCGCAATCCTCGGCCATTGCCGCGACATGGCCGACCATGAACAGCACCGGCGCCGGCAGCGGCTCGCGCGCCAGGGCGGCGGCGATGCCCGACAGCGTGGCGCGCAGCCGCCGTTCCTGCGGGGTGCTGGCCTGCGACACGGCCAGCACCGGCAGGTCGGCCGGCATGCCGTGGCGGATCAGCTGGGCCGCGATCTCGGCCATGTTCGCCGCGCCCATGTAGACGGCCAGCGTGGTCTGCGGATCGGCCAGCGAGGCCCAGTCGAGGTCCAGCGCCGCGTCCCGCGCCCGGTGGCCGGTGACATGGCGCAGCCCGGTCGCCAGCCCGCGATGCGTCAGCGGAAAGCGGGCCGAGGCCGCCGCGCCCTGCGCCGCGGTGATGCCGGGCACATAGTCGCAGGGGATGCCGGCGCGGGTCACGGCCTCGAACTCCTCGCCGCCGCGGCCGAAGATGGTCGGATCGCCGCCCTTGAGCCGCGCCACGGCCAGGCCGGACAGGGCCAGCTCGACCAGAAGCGCGTTGATCTCATCCTGCGGCACGGGATGGAAGCCCGCCGCCTTGCCCACCGGGATGCGCCGGACATGGGCGGGGATGCAGGCCATCACCTCGTCCGAGACCAGCCGGTCATGCACCACCACATCCGCCTGCTGCAAAAGCCGCAGCGCCCGCAGCGTCAGCAACTCGGCGTCGCCCGGACCGGCGCCGATCAGATCGACCCTGCCCATCCGTGCCTTGCCCGCTGCCGCATCGTTCAAGTTGCGCGCGGCCATGCCTGGCGCCGCGCCGCCCGTCACCGTCTTGCCGGCCATGTCGAACCCCATTGAAATACTGCCGGGGCGGGGGCGCGAACGCCCCCACCTGGGTTGTGACCGCTCAATAGGTGTCGGTCATGGTGTTGTAGACGTTGAACTTGCCGGTGGGCGTCACCAGCCGCTCGTCCTTGATGACGTGCTTCAGCTCCAGCGTCTTGTCGTCCACCACGACCAGCGCCGATTCCTGGTCCTTGCCGTTCCAGACGCTGAACCAGACCTCGGTGCCGTCCTTGTTGAACTCGCCCTGCACGACGCGGGGCTGGCCCTCGGTGATGCCGGCCCATTCGGCGATGGGCAGGGTGGTGAACTCGGGGTCCGCGCCGTCGCCCGTCATCGCCTTGGTGTCGAAGACCGCGACCGAGCCCGAGATCTCGGCCTCGGGGTTCAGGGTCGCATCGACATAGAGGTATTGCGAATTCGGGTGCGTCTTGATGAACAGCGAGCCGCCCCCCAGCGCCGGGAAGCTGTCCAGGATCTTCCAGGCATTGTCGGGATGGCCCTCGGGATCGGTGCCGATCAGCGCCACCGAATCGTCGCCCATGTGCGAGGTCGCCCAGACCGGCCCGAAGGTCGGGTGGACGAAGTTCGCGCCGCGGCCCGGATGCGGGGTCTGGCCGCCGGTATCCTCGATCGCGACCAGCTTGCCTTCCTTGGTGTCGATCACCACCAGCTTGTTGCGGGCGTTCGCCGCGGTGATGAAGTAGCGGTGCGAGCCGTCCAGGCCGCCGTCGTGCAGGAAGCGCTCGGCGCTGATCTCGGTGGTCTTGAGGTTGTCGAGGTCGGTATAGTCCACCAGCAGGATCTTGCCCGTTTCCTTGACGTTCACGATGAACTCGGGCCGGTAGTGGCTGGCCAGGATCGCGGCGACGCGCGGCTCGGGGTGATATTCCTGCTCGTCATAGGTCATGCCGCGCGTGGACTGGATCTTTCTCGGCTCCAGCGTCTCGCCGTCCATGATGACGTATTGCGGCGGCCAATAGGCCCCGGCGATGGCGTATTTGTCCTCCCAGCCCTCCATCTTCGAGGTCTCGATGGAACGCGCCTCCGAGCCGATCTTGATCTCGGCGACGGTGGTGGGCTCCTTCATCCACAGGTCGATCATGTTGACCTTGCCGTCGCGGCCGATCACGAACAGATAGCGGCCCGAGGCGGACAGCCGGCTGATATGGACCGCATAGCCCGTATCGAGGACCGACTTGATCTCGTAGGTGGCGCCGTCGATCAGCGCGATCTGGCCGGCGTCGCGCAGGGTGACGCTGAACAGGTTTTCCAGATCCCAGTCGTTTTCCTGCTGGGTGGGGCGGTCTTCGGGCGCGACATGCACCTTCCAGGATTCGCGCATCTCCTTCATGCCGAATTCCGGCGGCGCGGCCGGGTCAAGAAGCAGGTAGTTCGCCATCAGGTCGACCTGCTCGGCCGAAAGATCGCCCGAGGTGCCCCAGTTCGGCATCCCCGCGGGCGAGCCGTAGGTGATGAAGCTTTGCAGGTAGTCGAAGCCCAGCTCGCGGGTCAGGTCGGGGGTCAGCGCCTTGCCGGTCGCGCCCTTGCGCAGGACGCCGTGGCAGCCGGCGCAGCGTTCGAAATAGATCTTGTTGGCCTCGTTATACTGGGCATCGGACAGGGCGGGGACGCCCTCGGGGGCGCCCGGCGCCGCGACGTCCTGCTGCGCAAGGTTGTCCAGCGAGGGCTCGTAGCGGTTGTCGGTGCGGGTCTTGTGGTCCTCCAGCGCGGCGGCTGGATCCTTTGGCGGGGCGGCCTGTTCCTGTGCGGAGGCCGCAAGCGGCCCAAGGACAAGGGCCAGGGCTGCCGAGGCCAGAAGGCCGGGTCTGGCGAATGGAGTCCTTTGTCTCATCTGGCTTTCCTATTTGCTGGCGCGCGTTCCCGTCGTTCCTGTGCGGAATTTGCGCGCAAGGCTTTGACCATTGTTAAGGCCGGGCTGCGGCATTCGCGCGATCAGCAGGAAAACCCTGGGATGCGGATGGCGATGCCCGTCAAATATCTTGTTGCACCCTGCCGCCTGCTGGCTGCGCTCCTGGCGCTGGTCCTGCTGATTCTGCCCGCCTGGGCCGAACCGCCCGCCGCCCCCGACGCGCGGCTGGCGCAGGCGCTGTTCGGCGCCGACGGGCCGGTGGTCCTGGACCGCCGCGAAACCCCGGTGCCGGGCTGGAGCGTCAGCCGCGACGGCCGGGCGCTGGGCATGATCGGCTCGACCTGGGAGATCGCGGCGACAACCGGCTATTCCGGCAAGCCGCTGGACGTGCTGGTCGCGGTCACGCCCAAGGGGGTCATCGCCGGCGCCAGGCTGGTGCGCCAGACCGAGCCGGTGCTGAGCCTCGGGATCTCGCAGGCACATATCGCCGCCTATGTGGACGGGTTCCGCGGCGTCGACCTGTCGCAGGGCCAAGGGCGGGATCGCGGGCTGCCGCCGGTGATCTCGCGCGCGACGGTCTCGACCGGGGTGATTCGCGACGGCATCCTGCGCAGCGGCCGGGTGCTGGCGCAGGCGCAGGGGCTGGGCGGCGGCGGCATCGACCGCGTGGGCTACCGCCCCGCCACCTGGGCCGAACTGCTGGCCGAGGGGGCATTCGGCCATGCCTCGGTCTCGATGGCCGAGGCGGCGCGGGCCTTTGCCGGCGCCAAGGTGCCGGTCGAGCCATCGGAGGCGCCGTTCCTCGACCTTTATGCCGGGCTGATCGACCCGCCGACCGTCGGGCGCAACCTCTTGGGCGCGCAGGACTTCACCGCCGCCGTGGGCGCCTTGCAGCCGGGACAGGCGCTGGTGGCGGTGCTGTCGCGCGGCCTTTACAGCCCGCGCGGCACGGAATGGCGCCGCTCGGGCCGGTTCGAGCGCATCGCCTTCGAACAGGGCGCGCTGCGGATCGAGCCGGGCGACGGCGATTTCGTCATGGCCGAGACGCTGGCGCTGGCCGACGCACCGGCCTTCAAGGAAATCAGCCTGTTCCGGCTGAACATCGACCCTGCCGCCGGCGGCATCGACCCGCGCCGGCCCTTCGACCTGGTGGTGACGGCGACCCGGCCGCTGGCCGCGGGGGGCGAAGGCGCGCTGCCCATCCGCGCCACCATCCGCCTGCCCGCGGCCTATGCCGTCGCCGAGGCCCCCGCCGTCCCGTTGTGGCAGGAGTTCTGGCTGAAGAAGATCCCCGGCATCGCCATCGTCGGCGCCATGCTGTTCGTGCTGGCGCTGATCCTGTTCGGGCAAGAGGCGCTGGTGCGCCGGCCGATGCTGTGGCGGCGCGTGCGGCTGGGCTTTCTGGCCACCACGCTTTTCGTGCTGGGCTGGGGGCTGAACGGCCAGCTTTCGGTGGTGCAGGTGGTGGCCTTCCTGAACGCGCTGCTGTCCGGCTTTCGCTGGGAGACCTTCCTGATCGAGCCGATCATCTTCCTGATCTGGTCCGCCGTCGCCCTGGGGCTGCTGTTCTGGGGCCGCGGCGTGTTCTGTGGCTGGCTGTGCCCCTTCGGCGCGCTGCAAGAGCTGATGAACGCCGCCGCCCAGCGGCTGGGGGTGCGGCAGATCGCCGTGCCCCAGGCCCTGCACGAGCGGCTATGGGTCATCAAGTATACGCTGTTCGTCGCCATCGTCGCGCTGAGCTTCTACAGCATGGAGCAGGCGCTGATCCTGGCCGAGGTCGAGCCGTTCAAGACCGCGATCTCGATGCGCTTCCTGCGCGCCTGGCCCTTCGTGCTGTTCGCGCTTGCGGTGCTGGCGGGCGGGCTGTTCATCGAGCGGTTCTATTGCCGCTACCTGTGTCCCCTGGGCGCGGGGCTGGCGATCCCGGCCAAGCTGAAGATCTTCGACTGGCTCAAGCGCCGCCCGCAATGCGGCCGCGAATGCCGGCTGTGCGAGACGAAATGCACCGTCGGCGCCATCGACCCGCTGGGCCGGATCAACCCCAACGAATGCGTGCTGTGCCTGCGCTGCCAGGTGGTGATGAACGACCCCGGCACCTGCCCGGTGCTCAAGCGCCGCGCCCGCAGCCCCGCCCCGACCGGAGATGCGCCATGAACCGCCGTCGCTTCCTGCTGCTGACCGCCTGCGCCGCGCTGCCCGGCATGGCAGGCGCCGCACCCGCCGCGCCTTCCCAGGAATGGCGGGGCCGCGCCATGGGTGCCGATGTCACCCTGCGGCTGCATGGCGCAGGCCCGGCGCAGGCGCGCGGCTTCTTTGCCGAGGCGGCGCGGCTGCTGGCCCAGGTCGAAAACCTGTTCTCGCTGCATCGCGATTCGGACCTGGCGCGGCTGAACCGCGACGGGCGGCTGCGCTTTCCCGCCGCCGGCATGGTCGAGCTGCTGGCCCTGTCCGACCGGCTGCATCGCGCCACCGGCGGCGCCTTCGACCCCACCGTGCAGCCGCTGTGGCTGGCGCGGGCGCAGGGCGGGGACGAGGCCGCGGCCCGTGCCCTGGCCGGCTGGGATTCGGTCGCCTGGTCGCGGGCCGAGGTGCGGCTGGCCCGCCCCGGCATGGCGCTGACCTTCAACGGCCTGGCGCAGGGCTGGGCCGCCGACAGGCTGGCCGAGGCGGCCGCGCGCCACGGCCTGACCGACCTGCTGATCGACGCGGGCGAGATGCGGGCCTTGGGTGCGGGCGGCTGGCGGGTGGGGCTGGCCGATGCCGCAGGGCGCGAACACCGCCGCATCCGGCTGGGCGACCGGGCGCTGGCGACCTCGTCGCCCGGCGGCACGCTGATCGGCCCGCGCGGCCTGCCGCATATCCTGGCGCCGGACGGCGGGGCGCCGCCTTGGGACACGATCTCGGTCAGCGCCGACAGCGCCGCCCTGGCCGACGGGCTTTCGACCGCGCTTTGCCTGATGCCGCCCGAGGCCGCCTGCGCGGCGCTGGCGCGCCTGCCGGGTTGCCGGATCGAGCTGGCGATCCCCGCGCCGCATGCGGAATTTCCCGGCAAGACCTCAAGCTTTTTCCTCGCTTGACTTTCATCAATGATCGACTCACGCTTGCCGGACAGTGAGGTCGTATCGAAAACAACAGATAGGGGACCCGCGTCATGAGCGAAATCATGACCAAGAACATGGCCCGGAACGTCTTCTACGGCGGGTCCATATTCTTCATCCTGATCTTTGGCGCGTTAACCGTGCATAGCCATATCTATGCCCGCACCAAGGCAGTGGATGAAAGCCAGCTCACCCCCTCGGTCGCCGAGGGCAAGCATATCTGGGAACGCAACGCCTGCATTGACTGCCATACCATCCTGGGCGAGGGCGCCTATTTCGCCCCCGAGCTTGGCAATGTGATGAAACGCTGGGGCGTGCAGGATGATCCCGAATCCGCCTTCGAGACGCTGAAGGGCTGGATGGAATCCATGCCCACCGGAATCGAGGGTCGCCGCCAGATGCCCCGCTTCGATCTGACGGACGAGGAATTCCGGGCGCTGTCGGATTTCCTGCTGTGGACCGGCACGATCAACACCCAGAACTGGCCACCGAACGACGCGGGCTGAGGGGGAAAACCGATGAGATACCATTCGCAACGCATCGCCTATGCCTATTTCCTGGTGGCCATGGCGCTTTTCGCCGTTCAGGTGATTTTCGGCCTGATCATGGGCTGGATCTATGTCAGCCCGAATTTCCTGTCCGAATTGCTGCCCTTTAATATCGCGCGGATGCTGCATACCAACAGCCTGGTCGTCTGGCTGCTCTTGGGCTTTTTCGGCGCGACCTATTACATCCTGCCCGAAGAGGCCGAGCGCGAAATCCATTCGCCGATGCTGGCCTATATCCAGCTGGGCATTTTCGTGCTGGGCACGCTGGGCGTGGTCGTGACCTATCTGTTCGACCTTTTCCATGGCCATTGGCTTTTGGGCAAGGAGGGGCGCGAGTTCCTGGAACAACCGAAATGGGTCAAGGTCGGCATCGCCGTGGCCGCGGTGATCTTCATGTACAACGTCAGCATGACCGCGCTGAAGGGCCGGCGGACGGCGGTCACGAACGTGCTGCTGATGGGCCTGTGGGGGCTGGTGCTGCTGTGGCTCTTTGCCTTCTACAACCCGGCGAACCTGGTCCTCGACAAGCAATACTGGTGGTGGGTGATCCACCTGTGGGTCGAGGGCGTGTGGGAGCTGATCATGGCCGCCATCCTCGCCTTCCTGATGCTCAAGCTGACCGGCGTGGACCGCGAGGTGGTCGAGAAATGGCTTTACGTCATCGTCGCCACGGCGCTGTTCTCGGGCATCCTGGGCACCGGGCACCATTACTACTGGATCGGCCTGCCGGCCTATTGGCAGTGGATCGGCTCGATCTTCTCGAGCTTCGAGATCGTGCCCTTCTTCGCGATGATGTCCTTTGCCTTCGTCATGGTCTGGAAGGGCCGGCGCGATCACCCGAACAAGGCGGCGCTGGTCTGGAGCCTGGGCTGCACCGTGCTGGCCTTCTTCGGGGCCGGGGTCTGGGGCTTCCTGCACACGCTGCACGGGGTGAACTACTATACCCACGGCACGCAGATCACCGCCGCGCATGGCCACCTGGCCTTCTATGGCGCCTATGTCTGCCTGGTGCTGGCGCTTGTGACCTATTGCATGCCGCTGATGAAGAACCGCGACCCCTACAACCAGGTGCTGAACATGGCCTCGTTCTGGCTGATGTCCTCGGGCATGGTGTTCATGACGGTGACGCTGACCTTCGCCGGCACGGTGCAGACCCATCTGCAGCGGGTCGAGGGCGGGTTCTTCATGGACGTGCAGGACGGGCTGGCGCTGTTCTACTGGATGCGCTTCGGCTCGGGCGTCGCGGTGGTGCTGGGCGCGCTGCTCTTCATCTATGCGGTGCTGTTCCCGCGCCGCGAGGTGGTCACAGCCGGCCCGGTGCAGGCGCACAAGGACGGCCATCTGGAGGCTGCGGAGTAAGCCATGAACGCCTATGCGAAACCCGAACGGAACGGGGCGGCCGACGCCCCCTTCTACCTGCCGCAGGGCGACGAGGTCGCGGTCTTCGAGGCCGCCGCCGCGAACGACCTGCCGGTGCTGCTGAAAGGCCCGACCGGCTGCGGCAAGACCCGCTTCGTCGCCCATATGGCGGCGCGGCTGGGCCGGCCGCTTTACACCGTGGCCTGCCATGACGACCTGTCGGCGGCCGACCTGATCGGCCGCTACCTGCTCAAGGGCGGCGAGACGGTCTGGACCGACGGTCCCCTGACCCGCGCCGTGCGCGAGGGCGCGATCTGCTATCTCGACGAGGTGGTCGAGGCGCGCAAGGACGTGACCGTCGTTCTGCACCCGCTGACCGACGACCGCCGCATCCTGCCCATCGACCGCACCGGCGAGGAAATCGAGGCGGCGCCCGGCTTCATGCTGGTCGCCTCCTACAACCCCGGCTACCAGAACATCCTCAAGACGCTGAAGCCTTCGACCCGGCAGCGCTTCGTGGCCATGGAGTTCGACTTTCCCGAACCCCGGCGCGAGGCCGAGATCGTGGCCCGCGAAAGCGGCCTCGACCGCGACCGCACCCTGGGGCTGGTGCGGCTGGCGGGCAAGATCCGCGGCCTCAAGGGCCAGGATCTGGAAGAGGGGGTCTCGACCCGGCTGGTGGTCTATGCCGCCAGCCTGGTCGCGCGGGGCATGTCCCTGGACCGCGCCATCGAGGCGGCGATGATCGAGCCCCTGACCGACGATGCCGAGGTCAAGCGCGGGTTGCGCGACCTGGCCGCGGCGATCTTCGGCTAAGGGAGGACGCCATCATGGGCCTGGACCTGGAACCCTGGGAACCCGAGGAAACCGTCGGCAAGCTCTGGCACGTCTGGGCCAGCAGCTTCGGCGCGCCGGAGGCGTTCGAGGATCAGGCGGTGGCGCTTTCCGAGGTCTCGGGGCGGCTCGCGGTGCTGTTCCGGGCCCTGGGCGGCGGCGCGGGGGTCGAGATCCGGCCCGCCGCCGCCCAGGCATCGCATCATCGCATCGGCTGGCTTCGCCGGCTGGGCACCCCGGCCGAGATGGTGCCGCGCGCAAGTTTCGACGGCGAGATCCTGCGCCTGCCGGAACGGCTGACGGCGCTGCCCTCGCGCCAGGCGAACGGGGCGCTTTACCTGTGGCTGGCGGCCTGCGCTGCGCATGGCAGCCCGGTGCCGCCGCAGGACGATCCGCTGCGCCGCGACCTGGCGCGGCTGGGCGCGGCGCGCCGGGCCGTCGCGGCGACGCTGGAGGATGCGCCTGGCCTGGCCGGGCTTTACGACGATCTGGCCAGGCTGGTGCTGTCCCTGCGCCCCGACCCGCCGCTGCCCCCGGCCGAGGCGGTGGTCGAGGCGCTGGCGCGCCATCTTCTGGGCGATCCCGCGCCGCTGCCGCCCCTGGCCCGCGACTGGCTGGCCGAGCTGGACGATCCGCAGGCCAGGGCGCCGCGCGACTATCACCCGATGCGGCCGGTGCCGCTTTGGCCCGACCTGGCCCTGCCCGAGACGACGCTGGCCGCGGCGCCGGGCGATGCGCCCGACGGCATCGCCGCCGACCCGGCCAGCGCGCGCATGTTCCGCGCCCGCCGCCGGCAGAGCGACCAGCCGCAGCGCCGCGACAGCCTGATCCTGCACAAGTTCGAGGCCCTGCTGAGCTGGGCCGACCTGATGAACCTCAACCGGCATGTCGACGATGACGATCAGGACGACGCGAAGAAGGCGGCCGAGGATCAGGAAGAACTGGGCCTTGGCCAGGTGTCGAAGGCACCGGCGACGCGTTTGCGGCTGCATCTCGATCTTGCGCCCGAGGATGCGGATCTTGAGGCGGTCGCCGGCATCCGCACCTATCCCGAATGGGATGCGCGGCGCGGCCGCTACCTTGCCGATCATGTGCGCGTGCTGGAAAACCGCGCGCCCGAGCATGACGAGGCGCTGACCCCGGACCCCCGTGCGCAAGCCCGCATCCGCGCCGTGCGCCGCCAGTTCGAGGCGCTGCGTCCCGGCCGCGTCACCACCACCGGCCACCGCGACGGCGAGGAACTGGACGCCGAGCTGACCGTCCGCGCCGCCGCCGACCTGCGCGCCACCGGCCAGGGCAGCGACCGCATCTGGCGCCAGTCCCGGCCGCTTGCACGCAACCTTGCGGTGTCGATCCTGCTCGACGTGTCGCGTTCCACCGAAAGCGCGGTGACGGGCCGCGCGGTGATCGAGATCGAGCGCGAGGCGCTGGCGGCGCTGGCCTGGGGGCTGGATGCCTGCGGCGACCGTTTCGCGGTCAACGCCTTTTCCTCGCTGAAGCGCGACCGGGTGTTCCTGACCGCCTGCAAGGATTTCGACGAACCGATGGGCGTCGCGGTCGAACGGCGCATCGCCGGGCTGCGGCCGCGCTTCTATACAAGGCTCGGCGCCGGCATCCGCCATGCCTCGGCCGGGCTGGCGCAGCAGGCCAGCAGCCGGCGGCTTTTGCTGGTCATCACCGACGGCAAGCCCAACGACCTCGACCATTACGAGGGTCGCCACGGCATCGAGGACAGCGCCATGGCGGTGCGCGAGGCGCGGCGCGCCGGCCATGCCGTGCATGGCATCACCGTGGACCGCGACGCGAAAAGCTGGTTTCCCCGCATCTTCGGCCAGGGCGGCTTTTCGCTGATCCCGCATCCCGACCGGCTGCTGGCGGCCCTGCCGGTGATCTATCGCCAGCTGGTGGCGTGATGCGGGTCCAGGATCTGCCGGGCGAGCCGATCATGTGGGTGCTGATCGCCTCGGAACTGCTGGTCTTTGCCGCCGGCATCACCGCCATGGCCGGGGTGCGGCTGACCGACCCGGCCGGCTTTGCCGCGGCGCAGGCGCAACTGCATGGCTGGATGGCGGCGCTGAACACGGCGATCCTGGTCAGCTCGGGCTTCTGCGCCGCCCTGGCCGAGCGCGCCTGCCACCGCGGCGACGGCCGCCGCGCGCGCATCGGGCTGGCGCTGGCCGCCCTGGGGGGCGCGGCCTTCCTGGCGGTGAAGGCGGTGGAATATGCCGGCGACCTGCGCGCGGGCCTGGGGATGGAGAGCCATCCGTTCTTCACCTTCTACTATCTGCTGACCGGCTTTCACGCCGCGCATGTGCTGTTCGGCATCGGCGTGCTGGCGCTGGTCGCGATCCGGTTGCGCCCCGAAGAGGTGCAGGCGGGCGCGGCCTTCTGGCACATGGTCGACCTGGTCTGGGTGCTGATCCTGCCGCCGGTCTACCTGCTGGGCTAGGGGATGGAATTGACGCGCATCTGGCTGACCCTGCTGGCGCTGACCGCCGCGACCACGGCGCTGGCCTTCGTGCCCGGCCCTGCCGCGGCGGCGGCGCTGCTGGCGGTGGCGTTCCTCAAGGCCCGCGCGATCCTGGGCGGCTTCCTGCATCTCGGCCGGGGCTCGGGCTGGCGCGCGGCCTTTACCGTGCCGCTGGCGATCTGGCTGGCGCTGGTCTGGGGGCTGCACGTCATATGACGGCCCCGCCGGTCAGCGACCCGGTTCGTCCCGGTCCTGCGGCGGATGGCCATGCGCCAGGTTGACGAGCTGGGTCTGGCTGTTGACCCCGGTCTTGACGAACAGCGCCTTTTGCTGGGTTCGCACCGTCTCGTGCGACAGCCCGGCCGCCTCGGCGATCTGCCTGAGGTTGAAGCCTTGCAGCAACCCGCCCAGCACCCTGCCTTCCGCGGCGGTCAGGTCATGGGCCAGGCGCAGCCGGTCGCGCTTTTGTTCAAGGTCCAGCCCGTGCAGCCCCGGATCGACCACCAGCATGACGCAGGGGCCAAGCAGCAGTTCCGACAATTCGTCACGGCGGATGCGGACCATGGTGATCGTGGCCTGCGCCGTCCTGAACTCTGCCAGCTTGCGCCCGGCGCGGTTGCGCGACAGCATCTTGCCCAGGCAGTCGTCGGCGGCCTGATCGACCAGCCCGACCGTGCCAAAGGGCGATTGCCGGACCGCCTGCCAAACCTTGTCCGAGAGTTGCGCGGCCGGCGACACCGGCAGGATCTTGCGATCCGCGCCGACGATCATCACCCCAAGGTCCAGCGATTGCGACAGCACCGCGGGCAGTTCCGCCAGCGCGCCCAGCCCCGAGCCGCGGCGGCACCAGGCCATGGCCCGGTGCAGGTGTGCGGAAATCCGGTTGAAGGTTTGCGACCATGCCTCGATCAGCGCGGACTGGCCCAGCGGGGCCATGATCGTCAGTGTCGCCGTGCCCGAACGCCGCGCATCCAGCAGCAGCCCCGCCGCCGTGTCCAGCCCCAGCGGCCTGAGGAAACCGTCGTGAAATTCGGTGCGCAGCAATTCGTCATGCGGCACCAGCCGATGCGCCGGCATGGACTGGCGCGACTGGGCCGCCATCGCCCGCTCCATCCAGGGGTTGCGGTGGGTATAGTAGTCCACATATTCCGCCAGCGCCTTTTCCGGCGCGCTGTTGTGCAGGATGGAGCAGCTGCCGTCGGCGCCCTGGTAGAACATCGCCCCCATGCCGCCCGGTGTTGCGCGCTCGATCTCGGCCAGGAAGTCGCGCCAGCTGCGCTCGCCCAGAAGGATCGCATAGATCAGGTCGGTCAGCCGTTCCTCGATGCCGTTCATGGACCGCCTGAAATGCCCCGCCTGCCTCTTGCTTTGCAGCCCTTGCCGCGGGCAGGGGGCGGGCCTTGTCCGGCCCGTGCATCCGACCCGGACGGGAATGCCGGGGTCGATGTTATTTTCGGATCCGCCCAGGTCAAGCGCCGATACCGGGCAAGGCCATGTTTTGGCCGCATTTTCGACAGCGCCGCGCCCCGCCGGCTACGCGGGGCAGCTGGCCATCCACCCGTCCGGGGCATAGACACAGGACTGATTCGCGGTCTGCCTTGCCTCGGCGGCCAGGCGGCGGGTGTCCTGCAAGGCGGCCGGGATGCCGGCGACGCATTCGGCGTCCCCGGCAGCCCTGGCCTCGGCCAGGCAGGTTTCCAGCACCGCAATGCCCTGTTCGCGCCGCATCATGCCATCTTGGCCGAGACATGGACCGAGCTGCCGCCTTGCGCGCCCAGGGGCAAGCAGCCGGTCGGAATAGTCGCGAAGCCGGCTGCTTGCCGCGCGGCCTTGCGGCCGCTGCTCGCATTTCCCGGTGCCGGGCCGGGATGCGCCTGCCGAGGCCGCTGCGGGCGTGTCCAGCGTGGCGGTTGCGCTTTGGATCGGCGACCCCGTGGCGGCGGGCGCAGCCTCGGCCGCCGAACGGCGCTGGGCGGCATCGTTCGGGCTGGCGGTCGCGACCTGAAGCCTGGCGTCGCGATAGGCATCCCCGCCGAAGGCCGCCCCCGGCAGGCCCACGGCCGCGGTCATCTCGCTCTGGTTCACCTGGTCGGCGGTTGCGGGGTCCAGCCCGGAGGTGTCGCAGGCCGACAACAGCATCAAGGGCGCCAAGGCACTGGCAAGAGCAAAGCCGCGGTGCGTTTCAACCTTTCCATGGAAAGCAATGCGCCGTCGCTATCGCGCAACCGCCGGCGGGCCTTCACCCGATGGGGCGAGGGCCGGCGCGGCGCGCGGTGATTTCCAATGCCGGGGGCGGCGGGTCAGTCCATGGCCAGCATGCGCAATTCGGCGATGTCGGCGATGGTGGCCTTGTCGGCCTCGACCTCGACGCCATGCTGGCGCAGCCGGGCGAAGGCGCGCGACAGGCTTTCGGGCTGCATGCCCAGGTGCCCGGCGATCAGGCGCTTGTTATAGGGCAGCCGGACTTCGGCCGGGCCGGCCACGGCATCCGACAGGTCGGCCAGGAACTGCGCCACCCGCTGCACCCCGGTATGGGCCTTGAGCTTTTCGATCTGGTCCACCAGCCCTTGCAGATGCACGAAGGTCGAGGCGAGCAGGCCGATGGCGAATTCCTGGTTCTCCAGCAGAAGCTGGCGCAGCCGCGCCCCGTCGATCTGCAGGACCGTGCAGTCCGACACCGCCTCGGCCGAGACGGGATAGGGCGTGCCGCGCAGCGCCATCGCCTCGGCGAAGCTGCGGTTGCGGCCCAGGATCGCCACCACCGCCTCGGACCCGCCGGGGGTCAGCCGCGACAGCTTGATGAAGCCGTTCAGCACGATGAACACCGCCCGCGCCGGATCGCCTTGCAGGAAGATGGTCTCGCCCTCGCGATAACTGCGGCGCTGGGCGTCCTTCAGCAGCTTGTCGCGCACTTCGGGGGCCAGCCCGTTCAGCAGAACGGATTTCTTCACCGCCTCGGGCAGGGGGGCGTTCATCGCAGCCTCATCCTTGGTTTCGCGCGGGGCCGAGTGTCGCACGAGCGGCGGGCGAGGAAAAGACCGTGCGTTCCACTCGGCATTTGCCGGCCATCAGGGCGACAGCCAATGCTCGCGCAAGGCGAAATCGCGGTCCAGCAGCACCAGCTCGGCCGGCCGGCCGGGTGCCAGCGTGCCATGACGGTCCTGCAAGCCCAGCAGTTCCGCGGGAATGGCCGAGGCCATGCGCAGCGCGCGTTCGGGTGCGATGCCGACCTGGCGGACCAGCACGGCGACGGCCTGCGGCAGCGTCAGGTCGGCGCCGGCCAGCGTGCCGTCGGCCAGCGTCAACCGCCCGTCGCGGCGCAGCACCTTGCGGCCGCCCAGTTCCATCTCGGTTAGATCGGTGCCGGCGAAGGCCATGCAGTCGCTGACCAGGAAGATGCCCTCGGGTCGCGCCCCCAGCGCCAGCCGCATCACCGCCGGATGGACGTGGATGCCGTCGGCGATCAGCCCGGCGCCCGCCTCGCCGGCCAGCACCGCGCCCACCAGCCCCGGCGCGCGGTTGCCGATCTGGCTCATGGCGTTGAACAGGTGCGTGGCGCAGCGGGCACCGGCGGCAAAGCCGGCCTGCGCCTGTTCGAAACTGCAATCGCTGTGGCCCAGGCTGACCACCGCGCCGGCCCCGGCAAGGGCGGCGATCTGCTGCGGGCTTGCCGCCTCGGGCGCCAGCGTCACCATCAGCGCCGGCAACTGCCGCGCGGCCTCGCACAGCCGGGCCAGGTCGTCCTCGGCCATCGGCCGGATCAGCGCCGGGTCGTGCGCGCCCTTGCGGCGCGGGTCGAGATGCGGCCCCTCCAGATGCAGACCCAGGAAGCCCGGCACCTGTGCCTTGGCCGCCGCGATCCCCAGCGCGATGACATGGGCGGTGGCCGCGGGCGTGTCGGTGATCAGCGTCGGCAGCACCCCGGCGGTGCCAAGCGCGCGATGCGCGGCGCAGATGCGGCGCAGCCCGTCCAGATCGGTCTGGCCGTCCAGCATCAGCCCGCCGCCGCCGTTCACCTGCAGGTCCAGGAAGGCCGGGGCCAGGATGCCCGTGACCGCCCGCCGCCCCTCGGCCGGGGCCTCGGGCTCGGGCAGGATGGCGGCGATTTCGCCCGCCTCGATCACCAGCGCATGACCGTCGAGGAAACGCGCACCGTCGAAGATGCGGGCGCCGGTCAGGACCTCGCGCGCCATCACACCGTCTCCGTCACCTTGCGCAGATGCGGCGGCGTGTCGGGGTCGAAGCCGCGCCGCCGCGCCAAGCCCTCGATGAAGGCGTAGAAGCCGGCGATGGTGACAAGCGGCGCCACCAGCGGATGCAGGCCGGGGACCGAGGGCAGGGTGACGGCGCCGCCGACCTCGGTGCCGGTGACGAAGACATCCGCGCCTTGCGCCGCCAGCCGCTCGGCCGTGGCCTTCAGCTGGGGCAGGGCGGCGTCCTCGATCCCCAGCGCCAGCACCGGAAAGCCGGCCTGCACGATGGCGGCGGGGCCGTGCAGCACCTCGGCGGCCGAATAGGCCTCGGCATGGATGCCCGAGGTCTCCTTGAACTTCAGCGCCGCTTCGCAGGCGATGGCGAAGCTGGGGCCGCGGCCGAGGACAAAGGCCGACGATGCCCGCGCCAGCCGCGCCGACAGCGGCGACCAGTCCAGCGCCACGGCCTGCGCCAGCCCTTCGGGCAGGGCGGCGACGGCGTCCTGCAAGGCGTGATCCTGCCGCCATTCCGCCAGCAGCGACAGGCCGGCCAGCACCGAGCAGACGAAGGTCTTGGTGGCGGCGACGCTTTTCTCCTCGCCCGCCTGCAGGGGCAGGCAATGGGCCGAAACCTGCGCCATCGGGCTGTCGGGGACATTGGTGATGGCGATGGACAGCGCGCCGCCCTGGCCCGAGGCGCGCATCATTTCGACCCCGTCCGGGCTGCGGCCGGATTGCGAGATGCCGATGCAGGCCGCCTTGCCCAGCCGCAGGGGCCGGCGATAGATCGAGGCGATGGAGGGCCCGACCGAGGCGACCGGCACGCCCGCCTCCAGCTCGATGGCGTATTTCAGATAGGTCGCGGCATGGTCGGACGACCCCCGCGCCACCGTCACCACCAGGTCGGGATCCTTGCGGCGCAGGGCGCTGGCGGCATCCAGCACCGCGTCGCGCGAACGGTCAAGGAAACGGGCGGCGGCTTCGGGGATCTCGGCCACTTCGCGCGCCATATGCGTCTGGCTCATCACGGGTTCCTTTCGCCTTCCGGGGCAAGTTTCAGTTCCACGGCGAAGTCATAGGCATCGCCGCGATAGAGCGAGCGGGTGAACTCGACCACCTTGCCCGAGGGCAGGTAGGAGATGCGTTCGATCCGCAGTCCGGCCACGCCGGGATTGACGCCCAGCAGCTCGGCGTCCTTGGCGTTCAGGTTCGCGGCCGAGATGCGCTGCACCGCCCGCACCGGCCGCAGCCCGCGGCCTTGCAGCACGGCGTAAAGCGAATCGGTGACGCCTTCGGGATCGGGCAGGATCGCCTGCGACAGCGAGGCGCGCTCGATGGCCAGCGGCACCCCGTCCGAGCTGCGCACTCGTTCCAGCCGCGCCACCTTTTCGCCGACGCCCAGCCCCAGCGCCATCACCTCTTCGGGCGCCGGGGCGTGCAGGCCCCGCGCGATCCAGCGGCTTTCGACGCTGCGGCCGCGCCGGGCCATGTCCTCGGTAAAGGATGTCAGCAGCGACAGCGCCTGTTCCAGCTTTTCGACCCTGGGCGCGACGAAGGTGCCCGAGCCGCGCCTTTGCACCAGCTGCCCCGAGGCGACCAGCTCCGCCACCCCCTTGCGCACGGTGACGCGCGACAGGCCGGTCATCGCCGCCAGTTCGCGTTCCGACGGCAGGCTGTCGCCCGGCTGCAGCCGCCCCGAGGCGATGGCCTCGGCGATCAGCCGGTGCAATTGCAGGTAAAGCGGGCCGCCGCCGGTTTCCTCGAAAGCCTCGGGGGTGAACAGCTCGCCCATCACGCGTCCTGCCGGGCCAGGTGCAGCGCGCCGTCGAGGCCCGAGCCCCTGGGCGGCTGGATGGGCCACAGCCCCTGCAGGCGGGCGGCGTAATGCGCGCCAAGCCCGCCCAGGAACACCACCGGCAGGTCGCGGCTGGCCTGCAAGGTGTCGATCATGGCGCGGATCTCGGCCACGGCCGCGGCAAAGATGCGCTCGCCCGCCGGGTCGGTGCCGGCGGTGATGCGCGGCGCGAATGCGGCGAATTCGGCGGGCCGGGCGCGGAAGCCGAAGGAGATCACCCCCTCGATCCCGCCCAGCTCGTCCAGGACGGCTTGCAGCAGCGGGCTCATCGGCGCGAAGCCGTCCTCGGCGCGCAGGGCCTCGGACAGAAGCGCCCGGCCCAGCACCGCGCCGCTGCCCTCGTCGCCCAGGACGAAGCCGCGCCCGCCATATTGCCGCATCTCGCCGCCGATCTGTACCGCAAAGACCGAGCCGGTGCCCATCGCGGCGACGATGCCGTCCCCGCCCCCCAGCGCGCCGGTGGCGGCGGTGACGGCATCGGTGACGATGCGCGTGCGGCGAAAGGGCAGCATGGCCTGCAGGCTGCGGGCGGCGGCGGTGACATTGGCGCCGGCCAGGCCCAGCACGGCGGTCAGCTCGTCCAGGTGGCCCCGCCCGGCGTCCTGAAGCGCGGCGCGGGCGGCGGCGAGGATATTGGCGCAGGCCCCCTCGGTCTCGACCGAGATATTCGCCGGCCCCGCCGCGCCCCGGCCGATGATCCGGCCCGAGCCGTCCGCGATGGCGGCGCGGCAGCCGGTCCCTCCTCCGTCTATGCCCAGGAAATATGACATGGCGACTCCCTTTGCAGGCAAGATACCAAAACAATACCAAATGGGAAGGGTTAATTTGAATTTCCTCAAGAAACGCCGATTTTCGGCCTTTCTGAAGAAGGGGGTTTACAAGTGGTATTGTTTTGGCATTATCAACGGAACAGGGGGAATCACATGACCGCATCCGGCACCGAGGCAAGGCATCCGGCATCGACAGGGCTTCACGCGCGCCCCGGCGGCGACGTGCTGCGCATCCTGCTGGAGGCGCAGGTCGCGGCGCTGGCTGCGTTGCAGCCCGCCTTGCCGGCACTGGAACGCGCGGCCGAGGCCGCAGCAGAGACGCTGCGCCGGGGCGGCAAGCTCGGCTATGCCGGGGCCGGTTCCTCGGGGCTGATGGCGCTGGCCGATTGCCTGGAACTGGCCGGCACCTTCGGCATCGCGCCCGAGCGCGCGCCGATGATGTTCGCCGGCGGGACCGAGGCGCTTTTGCACCTGCAAGGCAGCGTCGAGGACGACCCGCGGCTTGCGCTGGCCGACCTGGACCGTTCCGGGCTGGCGGCGGGAGATGTGCTCTTGTGCCTCTCGGCCTCGGGGCGCACGCCCTATGCGCTGGCGATCTGCGCGGCGGCGCAGGAGCGGGGCGTGACCGTGGCCGGCCTAGCCAATGTGGCGGGCTCGGCCCTGCTGGAACGCGCCGACATCCCGGTGCTGATCGAGACCGGGGCCGAGGTGGTTTCCGGCTCGACCCGCATGGGGGCGGCCACGGCGCAGAAGGTGGCGCTGAACATGCTGTCGGTGCTGGTGGCGATCCGGCTGGGCCATGTCCATGACGGCTACATGGTCAACCTGGTGGCCGACAACATCAAGCTGGTGGACCGCGCCGCCCGCATCGTCGCCGCCGTGGCGGGGGTCGGGCGCGACGCGGCCGAGACGGCGCTGTCGCGCAGCGGCGGCGCGGTGAAGCCCGCGATCCTGGTCGCGCGCGGCATGGCGCCTGATATGGCCCAGGCGCGGCTGGCCGAAACCGGGGGCCTGCTGGCCCCGCTGATCTGATTGCAACCGGAGGGTCCGCGAGAGACCCGATGCCGAAGGGAGAAGACCATGACCAAGACCATCCGCCTGGCGCTGCTGGCCAGCACATTGCTGACCGGCGCCGCCTGGGCCCAGGACGTGACGCTGACCATCGAGAGCTGGCGCAACGACGACCTCGCCATCTGGCAGGAAAAGATCATCCCGGCCTTCGAGGCGGCCAATCCCGGCATCAAGATCAATTTCGCGCCCTCGGCGCCGCCGGAATACAACGCGGTGCTGAACTCCAAGCTGGATGCGGGCTCGGCCGGCGACCTGATCACCTGCCGGCCCTTCGACGCCTCGCTGGAACTGTTCAAGAAGGGCAAGCTGGCCGACCTGAGCGACCTGGCGGCGATGGCGAATTTCTCGGACGTGGCGAAATCGGCCTGGCAGACCGATGACGGCGCCCAGACCTTCTGCGTGCCGATGGCCTCGGTGATCCACGGCTTCATCTACAACAAGACCGCCTTCGAGGAACTGGGGCTGACACCGCCGAAGACCGAGGCCGAGTTCTTTGCCCTGCTCGACAAGATCAAGGAGGACGGCACCTATATCCCGATGGCCATGGGCACCGCGGACCAGTGGGAGGCCGCGACCATGGGCTACCAGAACATCGGCCCGAACTACTGGAAGGGCGAGGAGGGCCGCAAGGCGCTGATCGAGGGCACGCAAAAGCTGACCGACGAAGGCTGGGTCGCACCCTTCCGCCAGCTGGCGAAATGGAAGGACTACCTGGGCGACGGGTTCGAGGCGCAGACCTATCCCGACAGCCAGAACCTGTTCACGCTGGGCCGCGCCGCGATCTATCCGGCCGGGTCTTGGGAGATCGGTGTCTTCGGCCCGCAGATCGGCGGCGCCTTCGAGATGGGCGCCTTTCCGCCCCCCGTCCCGGCCGAGGGCGACACCTGCCATATCAGCGACCATACCGACATCGCGCTGGGCATGAACGCGGCGACGAAGCACCCGGAAGAGGCGCGGAAATTCCTGGAATGGGTCGGTTCGTCCGAGTTCGCCACGCTTTACGCCAATGCGCTGCCGGGCTTCTTCTCGCTGAATTCGGCGCCGGTCGAGATGGAGGATGCGCTGGCCAAGGAATTCGTCTCCTGGCGCGAGAGCTGCGAGCCCACCATCCGCTCGACCTACCAGATCCTGTCGCGGGGCACGCCGAACCTGGAGAACGAGACCTGGACCGCCTCGGCCAATGTCATCACCGGCACCGAGACGCCCGAGGCCGCGGCCGAGCGGCTGCAACAGGGCCTGGCCTCGTGGTACGCGCCGCAGCAGAACTGAGCCTCGGCCGGGCCTGACGGCCGGAAGTGAATGTGGCCGGGCCTGGTGGCCCGAGGTGAAATGTTGCCGGGCCTGGCGGCCCGGCGGTGGCGGGGGGCTTTCCGCCCCCCGCACCCCCCGAGGGTATTTTTCAACGGAGAAGGAGGGCGTCATGGCGCAGCGGAAAGCGTTTCGCTGGCATATCGCGGTGTTTCTTGCGCCCGCGGTGCTGGTCTATACCGCCATCATGATCGTGCCGCTGTTCGGGACGCTGAACCTGTCGCTGTTCAACACCGGCGAGCAGGGCCGCGTCTTCGTCGGCCTGCGGAATTTCGCCACGCTGTTCGGCGATCCGCGCTGGTCGGCGAGTTTCTGGAACGCGCTGGGCAACAACGCCTGGTTCTTCCTGGTCCACATGCTGGTGCAGAATCCGGTCGGCGTGGCGCTGGCGGCGCTGCTGAGTTCGCCGCGGCTGCGCGGCGCGGCCTTCTATCGCACCGCGATCTTCATCCCGACCATCCTGAGCTTCGTCATCGTCGGCTTCGTCTGGAAGCTGATCCTGTCGCCGATCTGGGGCATTGCGCCGGGCATGCTGGACGCCGTCGGGCTGAAGAGCCTGTTTGCGCCCTGGTTGGGCCGCGAGGGCACGGCGCTGACCACCCTGGCGCTGATCTCGGTCTGGCAGTTCGTCGGTATCCCGATGATGCTGATCTATGCCGCGCTGCTGTCGATCCCCGACGAGGTGATCGAGGCGGCCGAGATGGACGGCGTCACCGGCTGGTCGCAGTTCTGGAAGATCAAGCTGCCGCTGATCCTGCCCTCGATCGGCATCATCTCGATCCTGACCTTCGTCGGCAATTTCAACGCTTTCGACCTGATCTACGTCACGCAAGGCGCCTTGGCGGGGCCGAATTTCTCGACCGACATCCTGGGGACGTTCCTTTACCGGACCTTCTTCGGCTTCCAGCTGCAGATCGGCGACCCGCATATGGGCGCGACCATCGCCACCGCCATGTTCGGCATCATCCTGCTGGGCGTCGGCTTCTACCTGTTCGCCATCCAGCGCCGGCTGCGCCGCTATCAGTTCTGAGGGGAGAGCCATGAGCCAAGCCCGCCATTCCACCGCCCGCAGCCTGGCTGCCCATGCGGTGCTGATCCTCTATACCGTGATCGCGCTGTTTCCGGTCTTCGTCGTGGTCATCAACAGCTTCAAGAACCGCCGCGCGATATTCGCCGACCCGCTGGCCGTGCCCACGACGGAAAGCTTCGACCTGGTCGGCTATCGCACGGTGCTGGCGCAGGGGGATTTCCTGCTTTACTTCCAGAACTCGCTGGTCGTGACCGTGGCCAGCCTGTTCTTCGTGCTGCTGTTCGGCGCCATGGCGGCCTTCGCCCTGTCGGAATACCGCTTTCGCGGCAACATGCTGATGGGGCTTTACCTGGCCTTGGGGATCATGATCCCGATCCGGCTGGGCACCGTCGCCATCCTGCAGATGATGGTCGCATCCGGGCTGGTCAATACGCTGACGGCGCTGGTGCTGGTCTATACCGCGCAAGGGTTGCCGCTGGCGGTGTTCATCCTGTCCGAGTTCATGCGCGGCGTCTCGGACGACCTGAAGAACGCGGGCCGCATCGACGGGCTTTCGGAATACACCATCTTCTTCCGGCTGGTGCTGCCCTTGGTGCGGCCGGCCATGGCCACCGTCGCCGTCTTCACCATGATCCCGATCTGGAACGACCTGTGGTTCCCGCTGATCCTGGCGCCCAGCGAGGCGACCAAGACCGTCACCCTGGGCAGCCAGGTCTTCATCGGCCAGTTCGTCACCAACTGGAATGCGGTGCTGGCGGCGCTGAGCCTCGCCATCCTGCCGGTGCTGGTGCTTTACCTCGTGTTCTCGCGCCAGCTGATCCGCGGCATCACCGCCGGCGCCGTCAAATGATCCGTCTTGCAGCAAGGAGACCCCGATGGGAGCCCTGACCCTTACCCAAGTCACCAAGTCCTTCGGCACCACCCAGGTCATCAAGGGCGTGGACCTGGCGGTTGAGGATGGCGCGTTCTGCGTCTTCGTCGGCCCCTCGGGCTGCGGCAAGTCCACGCTTCTGCGCATGATCGCCGGGCTCGAGGACGTGACCTCGGGCGACGTGGCCATCGACGGCGCGCGGGTGAACGACCTGGCCCCGGCCCGGCGCGAGATCGCCATGGTGTTCCAGAGCTATGCGCTTTACCCGCATCTGACCGTGCGCGACAACATGGGGCTGGCGTTGAAACAGGCCGGCACGCCCAGGGCACAGATCGAGGCGGCGACCGGCAAGGCGGCCGAGATGCTGGCGCTGGCGCATCTGCTGGAGCGGCGCCCGGCCGAGCTGTCGGGCGGCCAGCGCCAGCGCGTCGCCATCGGCCGCGCCATCGTGCGGCGCCCGAAGCTGTTCCTGTTCGACGAGCCGCTGTCGAACCTCGACGCCGCGCTGCGCGTGCAGACCCGGATCGAGATTGCCCGGCTGCATCGCGAACTGGGCGCGACGATGATCTATGTCACCCACGACCAGGTCGAGGCGATGACGCTGGCCGACAAGATCGTCGTATTGCGCGGCGGCGTGGTCGAGCAGGTGGGCCGCCCCATGGACCTTTACAACGATCCCGACAACACCTTCGTCGCTGGCTTCATCGGCAGCCCGCAGATGAATTTCCTGGATGCCGGCAAGCTGGGCCTGCGCTCGGCCCGGCTGGGCATCCGCCCCGAGCATCTGGTGCCGGGCGGCGGCCAGATCGGCGGCCGCGTCAGCCATGTCGAGAAGCTGGGCGGCGAGACGCTGGTCTATGTCGCATCCGAGGACCACGGCCTTTTGACCGTGCGGCTCTTCGGCGAGCAGGACTATGCCGTGGACGAGGTGGTCGGGCTGGGCTTCGAGCCGAACCGCGCCTTTCACTTCGACGCCGAGGGGCGGCGGCTGCGCTAGATCACCACGACGCCGGAATGCTTGGCCTTGTGTTCCGGCTCGACATGGATGGTGATGAACGCGCCGGGCAGCTTGCGCTTGAGCGCCTGTTCGATGTGGTCGCAGATGTCATGGGCGGCATCGACCGTGGTCTGGCCGTCCACCACCAGGTGGAAGTCGATGAAGGTGCGCGGCCCGGCATGGCGGGTGCGCAGGTCATGCGCCTCGATGGCACCGATGGCGGTGTCCGAGATGGTGGCGCGGATCTCGGCCAGCGTGTCCTCGGAAACCGCCTCGTCCATCAGGCCCGAGAGCGAGCTGGCCATGACCTTCCAACCCGACCACAGGATGTTCAGGGCGACCAGCGCCGCCAGCGCCGGGTCCAGCACCGCCCAGCCGGTGAGGACCGCCAGGGTCACGCCCGCCACCACGCCCACGGACGAGATCACGTCCGACAGGAGATGCCGCCCGTCGGCGACCAGCGCCGGCGATTTCAGCCGGCCGCCGCGGCTGATCAGCACCCAGCACCACAGCGCGTTCAGCACGCTGGCCAGGCCGTTGACCAGAAGCCCTTCGAGCGGCGCATCCAGCATGCGCGGGTTCTGGAAGCCGTGCCATGCCTCGCGCAGGATCAGCAGCGCGGCGACGATGATCATCACCCCCTCCAGCACGGCGCTGAAGAACTCGGCCTTGTGATGGCCATAGGGGTGGCCGCGGTCGGCGGGCTTGGCCGCGACCCGGATCGCGATCAGCGCGGCGACGGCGGTGGCGACGTTCACCGTGCTTTCCAGCGCATCCGACAGCAGCGCGACCGAGCCGGTCAGCCACCAGGCAAGCGCCTTCAGCGCCAGAACGACCAGCCCGACGAGGATGCTGCCGAAGGCGATCTTTTCGGCCGCAGACATGGGCGCTTCCTTTTCCGAATCCGTCGCGCCGGGGTTTTATCCGGGTTGGCGGCCAGGGCCAACCGGCCTTGCGGGAAAGTTGCGTGCTGCGGGAAAGGGGGCGCCCCGGTCAGGCCCGGAAGGTGCGTGCCGCCGGGTTGCCCGAACGGGGACGCGCAGCCCCGGCATAAAGATCCGAGGATTTTTCCAGCTGGTCGCGCTGGATCTGATGCGGTTCGGCCGGGATCCTTCTGGCCGCCCATGCGTCGGCGGCGAAAAGGGCGCAGACGCCCGCGCCCAGGAAACCGAGGGCCGAGACCCACCAGGGCAAGCCCAGGATCATCGACAGGATTGCGGCTCCCAGGCTGGCCAGCACGCTTGTGAACATGATCCCCGTCGGCTCCACCAACTGAACAGTATAGTTCACATAGCATGCCCGAAGCGCGATTCAACGGAAGTGTTTCGGGTGGAGCGGCATTTGTCCGGGTGGCCGGGGGTGCCGGTGGCCGGGATGGTCCCTGGCGCAGCTAAAGGAAAGGGGGCCCGCAGGCCCCCGATCCGTCCTATTCCGCCGGCACCGCCGCCAGATCCTCGACCGGGGCGATGGGATATTGCAGATGCGGCAGCATCTCCCTGGGGCAGACTTGCAGGAAGTTCGCCTTTTCGTCCTCCCAGTTCTGCAGGATCTCCTCGGCCCGGCGTGAGCGGGTCTCTTGGTGGTGCCGCTCGATCAGGTCGCGCAGCTGCTCTTCCCAATGTGCCTGCGTCACCGGGCACAGGACCAGCGTCTCGGCGTTGATATAGTCGCGCGCCAGCCCCTCGGGGTCATAGAGATAGGCCATGCCCCCGGTCATGCCGGCACCGAAGTTCGCGCCGATCCGGCCCAGGATCACCGCGACGCCGCCGGTCATGTATTCGCAGCCGTTCGAGCCGCAGCCCTCGATCACCACTTTGGCGCCCGAGTTCCTGACCGCGAAGCGTTCGCCCGCGCGGCCGGCGGCGAAGAGATGGCCGTCGGTCGCGCCGTAAAGCACGGTATTGCCGATGAGGGTGTTCTCGGCCGCCTTCAGCGGGCTGCCCATCGGCGGGCGCACGACGATGGTGCCGCCGGACAGGCCCTTGCCGACATAGTCGTTGGCATCGCCCGAGACCTCGATCTTCAGCCCCGGCGCGGCGAATGCGCCCAGCGACTGGCCCGCGCTGCCGGTCAGGCGCACGGTCAGGTGATCGGGTTGCAGCTTGTTGCGCATGCCGAAGGTCTGCACGATCATCGACGAGGTGCGCGTGCCCACCGTCCGCTGCGTGTTCCTGACCGCATAGGAAAGCTGCATCTTCTCGCCGTCCGAGAAGAAGCGGCCGGCATCGCGGATGATCTCGGCGTCCAGCGTGTCGGGCACCGCGTTGCGCGGCTTCGAACGGTCGTAGACGATCTTTTCCGAGCCATCGACGGTGATGAGCAGCGGGTTCAGGTCCAGGTCGTCCAGCGACTTGTCGCCGCGGCTGACCTGGGTCAGCAGGTCGGCGCGGCCGATCACCTCGTCCAGCGAGCGCGCGCCGATGCTGGCCAGGATCTCGCGCACCTCGGTGGCGTAGAAGGTGATCAGGTTCACCACCTTGTCGGCCGAACCGTTGAACATCGCGCGCAGCTTTTCGTCCTGGGTGCAGACGCCGACCGGGCAGGTGTTCGACTGGCACTGGCGCACCATGATGCAGCCCATGGCGATCAGGGCGGCGGTGCCGATGCCGTATTCCTCGGCCCCCATCATCGCCGCCATGACGATGTCGCGCCCGGTGCGCAGGCCCCCGTCGGTGCGCAGCGTCACCCGGTCGCGCAGGCGGTTCATCGCCAGCACCTGGTGCGCCTCGGTCAGGCCCATCTCCCAGGGCAGGCCGGCGAACTTGATCGAGGTGGCCGGCGAGGCCCCGGTGCCGCCGTTGTGCCCCGAGATCAGGATCACGTCGGCCTTGGCCTTGGCCACGCCCGCCGCAATGGTGCCGACGCCCGAGCTTGCCACCAGCTTCACCGTGATCTTGGCGCGCGGGTTGATCTGCTTGAGGTCATAGATCAGCTGCGCCAGATCCTCGATCGAATAGATGTCGTGGTGCGGCGGCGGCGAGATCAGCGTCACGCCCTTGGTCGAATGCCGCAGCCGGGCGATCAGGTCCGTCACCTTCATGCCGGGCAGCTGGCCGCCCTCGCCGGGCTTGGCGCCCTGGGCGACCTTGATCTCCAGCTCCTCGCAGGCGTTCAGGTATTCTGCGGTGACGCCGAACCGGCCCGAGGCGACCTGCTTGATCTTGGCGCAGGGGTTGTCGCCATTGGGCAGCGGGTGGCTGTGGGCCGGGTCTTCGCCGCCCTCGCCCGAGTCGGATTTCGCGCCGATGCGGTTCATGGCGATGTTCAGCGTCATATGCGCCTCGGGCGACAGCGCGCCCAGCGACATGCCCGGCGTCACGAAGCGCTTGCGGATCGAGGTGATCGATTCCACCTCTTCCAGCGGCACCGGCTTGCCCAGCGGCTTGATGTCCAAGAGGTCGCGGATATGGATCGGCGGGTTTGCCCGCATGGTCGCGGTGAACTGCTTCCAGATGTCGTAGGACGCCTTTTCGCAGGCCAGCTGCAACAGCCGCATGGTATTGGCTTCCCAGGCGTGCTTCTCGCCCGAGCGGCGCGCCTTGTAGAAGCCGCCCACCGGCAGCAGATCGACCAGGGCCGCGCGGAAGCCCTTGGCATGGGCCTCTTCCAGCTTGGCTTGCAGCCCGTGCAGGCCGATGCCCGAGATGCGCGACTGCATGCCGGGGAAATATTCCGCCACCATGGCGCGGGAAAGCCCCACCGCCTCGAAGTTCAGCCCGCCGCGATACGAGGACAGGACCGAGATCCCCATCTTGGCCATGATCTTCAGCAGGCCCGCGTCGATGGCCTCGCGATAGCGGGTCATGATGTCGATCAGGTTGCCGTCCAGCAGCCCGCGCTCGATCCGCTCGGCCAGGGTGTCCTGCGCCAGATAGGGGTTCACCGTGGTCGCGCCGCAGCCGATCAGCACCGCGAAATCATGCGGGTCCACGCATTCCGAGGCGCGCACGTTCAGCGAGCAGAAGGTCCGCAGCCCCTTGCGCGTCAGCCAGCTGTGCACCGCGCTGGTCGCCAGGATCATCGGCACGCCGACGCGGCTGGCCGAGATGCCCTCGTCGGTCAGGATGATATGGCCGTTGCCGGACCGCACGGCATCCTCGGCCTCGGCGCGGATGCGCGCCAGCGCCTCGCCCAGGGCATCGGCGCCGCCATCGACCGGGAAGGTGCAGTCGATCTGCGTCGCCTGGTCGCGGAACATGCGGGTCAGCTCCTCGAACTCGCCATTGGCGAGGAAGGGGCTTTCCAGCATGGTGATCTCGGCATGGGTCGAGCTTTCCTCAAGCACGTTCTTGAGGTTGCCGAAGCGGGTGCGCAGGCTCATCACCCGGCTTTCGCGCAGGCTGTCGATGGGCGGGTTCGTCACCTGGCTGAAGTTCTGCCGGAAGTAATGCGACAGCGGCCGGAACTGGCGCGACAGCACCGCGGGCGGCGTGTCGTCGCCCATCGAGGCCAGCGCCTCCTTGGCGTCCTCGGCCATCGGGACCAGCATCTGCTCGACCAGCTCGACCGTATAGCCGACGGCGATCTGGCGGCGGTGCAGTTCCTCGCCGACATGCAGCGGGGTCTCGGGCAGCTTGGCCATCAGCTCCGAGGGCTGGACGACCTTTTCCACCCAGTCGCCAAAGGGCTGGCTGGCCGCCAGGTGGTCCTTGATCTCGCGGTCGTGGTAAAGCTTGCCCTCGGCCATGTCGACGGCGATCATCTGGCCCGGACCCAGCGCGCCCTTTTCGCGCACGGCGGTCTCGTTCACCGGGACCATGCCGGCCTCGGAGCCCGCGATCAGCAGGTTGTCGCCGGTCACGACATAGCGCAGCGGCCGCAGCCCGTTGCGGTCCAGGCCGCCGCAGACCCAGCGCCCGTCGGTCATCGCCAGCGCCGCCGGCCCGTCCCAGGGCTCCATGATCGAATTGCAATAGGCATACATGTCCGCCCAGGCCTTGGGCATGTCGGTGGTGGCCTTGGACCAGGCCTCCGGCACCAGGATGGTCTTGGTCATCGGCGCATTGCGCCCCGAGCGCACCAGCACCTCGAACACCGCGTCCAGCGCCGCGGAATCGGACGAGCCGCCGGGGATGATCGGCTTGATGTCCTCGGCCATCTCGCCGAAGGTCCGCGAGGCCATGCGGATCTCGTGGCTGCGCATCCAGTTCGAGTTGCCCTTGAGCGTGTTGATCTCGCCGTTATGGGCCAGCATGCGGAAGGGCTGCGCCAGCCACCATTGCGGGAAGGTGTTGGTGGAATAGCGCTGGTGATAGATGGCAAAGGCGGATTCGAAGCGCTCGTCCTTGAGGTCGGGATAGAACTCGGCCACCTGTTCGGCCAGCATCATGCCCTTGTAGATGATGCTGCGGCAGGACAGCGTGCAGATATACATGCCCGCGATCTGCGCCGCCATCGCCGCCTTCTCGATCCGGCGGCGGATGATGTAAAGCTCGCGCTCGAACTGCTCGTCGTCGATGTCCTTGTCGCAGCGGATCAGGATCTGCTCGATCTCGGGGCGGGTGGCATTGGCCTTTTCGCCCAGGACTGAGGTGTTCACCGGCACGTGGCGCCAGCCGTAGATGTAATGGCCCATGCGCAGCACTTCGGATTCCACGATGGTCCGGCAACGCTCCTGCGCGGCGAAATCGGTGCGCGGTAGGAAGACCTGGCCCACGGCGATCAGCTTGTCGTGGTCGGGCTCGTGCCCGGTGCGGCGCACCTGGTCGTAGAAGAAGGGCACCGGGATCTGCACATGGATGCCGGCGCCGTCGCCGGTCTTGCCGTCGGCGTCCACGGCGCCGCGGTGCCAGATCGCCTTCAGCGCGGTGATGCCGCTTTCCACCACCTTGCGGCTGGCCTTGCCGTCGATGCTGACGACCAGCCCGACCCCGCAGGACGAATGCTCGTCCTCGGCACGGTAGAGCGAATGTTCCGCCATCCAGTCGCGGCGGGCCTGTTCCTGCTGTTCCCAGCTCATCTGTTCACAGTCCTTCACGTCCGTGCCTCCTTCGTAAGCTGCCACAGGATGTCGGCGCCCTGGCCGCCCACCATCTGCAGGTCGCAATCATATTCCGGCTTGGTCGAGCCGAAGCCGGGCTGTCCGGGGAACGAGAACGTCACCGGGCTGTCGTTGGTCTGCTGCACGGCGCCGGTCCAGTCCTCGGAGGTCTCGACCCCGCCGTAGAACCGCCCCTGCGCGCGGCTGATGAATTGCTGGCCGCGGCGCTGGATCAGCACCTGGCCGGATTCGCCATAGGTGGTCAGCTCGAAGCGCGTGACTTCCAGCGTCACCCCGTCGATCTGCACCTTTTCGCCGGTCAGCTCGTCATGGCCCACATGGCGCAGCCGCTCGCCGCTGTTCGAGCGGGTCCAGAAATCGAAATCGTCGCGCCCGGTCTCCAGCAGCGTGCTGAACGAGGCGTGGTCCTGCGCCTCGTCCTCCAGCAGGTCGGTCAGGCCGCTGCGCAGGTCGGTGCTTTCCATCCAGCGCGTCTCGCGGTCGATGCGCGACTGGAAGGTCGGGCCCTCGGGGGTGAAATAGGTCACCCGCTGGTCCCCCGGCGCATCCGAGCCGCAGCGATAATGCTGCGAGACGCTGCAACCGCGGTTCTGCACCGTGATCTCCAGCTTGCAGCCGGAAGGCGGGGTGAAATTCGCCGCCGCGGCGGGCAGGGCAGGAAGCGTCAGCATGGCTGCCATTCCTGCCGCCAGCACCATGCCACGCGCCATCGGCGCGGCGCCGGGTGCGGGGCTGGGGCGTGGTTGTCGTGCCATGGCCGCCCCCTATTCGGCCGCGACGCGGGCGGCACCCGACAGGTAGCCGGCGATGCTGTCGGCGGCCTCGCGGCCGTCGCGGATCGCCCAGACCACCAGGCTGGCGCCGCGCACGATGTCGCCCACGGCAAAGACGCCGGGCAGGCTGGTCTGGTGCGTCTGGTAATCGGCCTTGATCGTGCCCCAGCGCGTGACCTCCAGCCCATCGACGCCCCAAAGCCGCGGCAGTTCCTCGGGCTCGAAACCCAGCGCCTTGATGACCAGCTCGGCCGGCTCGTCGTAATCGGCGCCCTCGATCAGTTCCGGCGACTGCCGGCCCGAGACATCGGGCTGGCCCAGCCGCATCCGCTGCACCCGCACGGCGCTGATGGTCGGGATCTCGCCGGTGTCGTCGACGTCGCGTTCCTGCGCGACCATCGCCTCGCCGGTGACATGGCCGGTAAAGGCGCCGGGGGCGGACAGCCAGACGAACTCGACGCCTTCTTCCTCGGCGTTCTGCACCTCGCGCTGGCTGCCGGGCATGTTGGCCCGGTCGCGGCGGTAAAGGCATTTCACCGATTGCGCGCCCTGGCGGATCGCAGTCCTGACGCAATCCATGGCGGTGTCGCCGCCGCCGATGACCACGACGCGCTTGCCCTTGGCGTTCAGCTCGCCATCCTCGTAGTCGGGGATCTCGTCGCCCAGGTCCACCCGGTTCGAGGCGGTCAGGTAATCCAGCGCCCGCACCACGCCCTTGGCGGCGGCATTGTCGATGTCCAGGTCGCGGGTCTTGTAGACGCCGGTCGCGATCAGCACCGCGTCATGCTTGCCGCGGATGGCGTCGAAGCTGATGTCCTCGCCGACATTGACGTTCAGCACGAAGTCCACGCCGCCCTGGGCCAGCTGCTCCGTGCGCCGCTCGACCACCTGCTTTTCCAGCTTGAAGCCGGGGATGCCATAGATCATCAGCCCGCCGGCGCGGTCGTGGCGGTCATAGACCGTGACCTGGAAGCCCATGCGGCGCAGCCGGTCGGCGGCGGCAAGCCCGCCGGGCCCGGCGCCGATGATGCCGATGGATTCCGGTCGTTCCTGCATCGGCACGACCGGGGTGATCCAGCCCTGCTCCCAGGCGGTGTCGGTGATGTATTTCTCGATGGCGCCGATGGTGACGGTGCCGTGGCCGGACTGTTCGATGACGCAATTGCCCTCGCACAGCCGGTCCTGCGGGCAGATGCGGCCACAAATCTCGGGGAAGGTGTTGGTCTCCTGGCTGCGCAGATAGGCTTCCTGCGTGCGGCCCTCGGCGGTCAGGCGCAGCCAGTCGGGGATGTTGTTGTGCAGCGGGCAATGGCTCTGGCAATAGGGCACGCCGCATTGGCTGCAGCGGCTGGCCTGTTCCTTGGCCTTGGCTTCGGCGAACTCGCGATAGATCTCGTGGAAATCTTCCGAGCGGGATGCCGCGTCACGCTTTTCGGGCATCTCGCGCCCGATGGTGACGAATTTGAGCATCTTCTGCGTGGCCATGGCTGCGCGTCCTTCGATGACGAGGGTGTTCACAGCCTGATAAGACAGGCTGCCGTCAAAGAAAAGTCAGCACAGTTGACCTAATTAACGATTCTTCCGATCCGCCTTCACTTTTTCATGCTGCAAATGCGAAAAATGGGTCAGTATTGTTTACTATCCTGCCTGCAAAGCCAGCAGAACCACGGCCCCGACCACGATTCGCCACCAGGCGAAGAAGCCGTAGCCATAGGTCGAGACATAGTTCAGCAACCCCCGCACCACGACCACGGCGGCCAGGAAGGCGCAGACGAAGCCCAGCACGATGTTCCCGGTCGCCGCTGCGTCCAGGATGTCGCGGTTCTTGTAGAGGTCATAGACGAAAGCGCCCAGCATCGTCGGCATGGACAGGAAAAAGCTGAATTCCGCGGCAGAACGCTTGTCCGCGCCCAGAAGCAGGGCACCGACGATGGTCGCCCCCGAACGCGAGACGCCGGGAATCATCGCCAGGCACTGGATGAAGCCGATCTTCAGCGCCATGGGCAGCGGGAAATCCTCGGCCGAGAAATGGCGCGGCCGGGTCGCCATCCGGTCCACGAACAGCAGCACCACCCCGCCGACGATCAGCATGATGGCGATCAGGGCCGGGGTTTCGAACAGCACTTCCTTGATGATGCGATGCGCCAGCACGCCGATCACCACCGCGGGCAGGAAGGCCAGCAGCACCGCCAGGATGAAGCGCCGCGCGCGCGGGTCATGCGGCGCGCTGGTGAAGATCCGCCACAGCCGCCCGGAATAGACGCCCAGGATGGCCATGATGGCGCCCAGCTGGATCAGCACCTCGAAGGCGCGGCCAGGCGAATCGAAGCCCAGGAAATGCCCGGCCAGCAGCACGTGGCCGGTCGAGGACACGGGAATGAACTCGGTCAGCCCCTCCAGCAGACCAAGGGCGGCGGCAACGAGGGTGTTGTGGTCCATCAGCCGTTGCGCAGGTTCTTCGCCGAGGCGGTGATCGCCTCATATTGCCCCGAGGACCGGAAGCGCCACAGGTATTGCGCGATGATCGCGGGGGCGGCGGTCGGCTCGATCCCCAGGTCGGCAAAGGTCTTGACCTGTTCCGAGACCCGGTTGGGACGGCGCAGCAGCCGGGCCTGGTCGCGGGTCATGATGCGGTTGGTCAGAAGCCCGCCGCTGACGGTCTGCACCGTGTCCAGCACCGATCCCATCACCCCGCCCAGCCAATGCGGCAGGCCGACGATGGCGCGGCGGCGGCCGGTCGCGACCAGCACCTGCTGCGCCACCTCGCGCATGGTCAGCACATCGGGGCCGCCCAGCTCATAGATGCCGGGCCGGGCCTGTCCCGCGGCCGCCATGGCGGCGGCCTGGGCCACGTCCTCGACATAGACCGGCTGCATCGGCGTCCTGGCGCCTGGCACCAGCAGGATCGGTCCCAGCCGGGTCATCGAGGCGATGCGGTTGTAGAAATGATCGTCCGGCCCGAACATGACCGAGGGGCGCAGGATCACCGCATCGGGGCGATGCGCCAGCACCGCAGCCTCGCCCCGGCCCTTGGAGGCGGCATAGCGGCTGTCCGAATCCGGGTCCGCGCCGATGGCCGAGACATGCACGAAATGCCGGACGCCGGTTTCGGCGGCGATGCGGGCGATGCGGCCCGCGGCTTCTTCGTGGATGGCGTCGAAGGTGTTCCTGCCTTCGCGCACCATGATGCCGACGCAGTTGATCACCGCATCCGCATCGGCCATGCAGGCGGTCACGGACAGGTCGTCGCGGACGTTGCAGGGCACCGGCTCGACCTGGCCGGGCGCGCCATAGGTGCGCACCACGCCGGCTTCGTTCGGGCGGCGGACGGCGACGCGGATGCGCCAGCCCTGGGCGGCCATGATCCGTGCGATCTGCCGGCCCAGGAATCCAGACCCGCCATAAATGGTGACAAGCTTGGCTGCGGACATGCGGCGCTCCCTTCGTGCGTGCTTGATCGTTCAATACCCAAGCCTTCCGCCAGCGGCAAGCCGTGGCCGCCGGCCTGCGACGATCGGGTCCGCCTTGCCGGCCGCTTCCGGCGTGCGCCGCGCCCCTTCTACGGCCGGGCGAGGGCGGCAAACGGGCCCGGCATGAAAGACCTGTCAGGTCGCGCCATTTAGAGGTGCGGCCTTGCCGCCGCGACCGCGTGCGCCATGGGGGTCATGGCGACCGACATGGGCGGCCTGCTCTCGGTCGCCTGGGCGGGGCTGTGTGGATGACTTCGACCGCGGGAGGATCGAGCGGGTCTGTATAAGGCGAAGGGGGCGGTCATGCCGGGCCGTCCGGCTGAAGGGGGCCGGGGCCGCCTGGCCGGGGCGCGGCTTTCCGGCGCCGCCAGCCCATGGACTGCGGCCCAGAACAAGGCCAGGGCGAGGGCCTGGGCGAGGGCGTGAAACGGGGGCGTGAAAAAGATTTGCGGCCGGGCGCAGATTTTTGTCGATCCCCCGTTGACACCCCCTGCGGCTGGGCTTAATCACCCGGCTCACGCGACCTGCCCAGGTGGCGGAATTGGTAGACGCGCACGGTTCAGGTCCGTGTGCCGCAAGGCGTGGAGGTTCGAGTCCTCTCCTGGGCACCATGAACAAAAGCCGCGCAAGCCCTTGGGTTTGCGCGGCTTTTGCTTTGCGCGGCAGGGGCCCTTTCGGGCGGGCCTTGCCGCCGGTGGCGCGGTTGCATGAGTATTTGGGGAACGAAGAAGCCATGCGGAGCCGCGAAGGGCGTCGCCATGGCCTTCCCGGCCAGGAAGGGTGCCGGCAGGGCGCCGTGGGGAAAGGAAAGCAAGCCGCATGATACCGCGTTTCGGATCGCCGCCGGGGCGTCGCGCCTATCGCCTGCGTCCGGGGGCCTATGGCCTGCTGATCCGCGACGGCGCGGCGCTGCTGACCTTCCAGCAGGCGCCGCAGCCCGAGTTCCAGCTGCCCGGCGGCGGCATCGACCCAGGCGAATCGCCGCTGGCCGCGCTGCATCGCGAGGTGCGCGAGGAGACCGGCTGGAGCATCGGCAATCCGCGCCGCTTCGGCGCCTATCGGCGCTTTTGCCATATGCCGGATTACGGGTTCTGGGCGGAAAAGCTCTGCACCCTCTGGCTGGCGCGTCCGGTGGCGCGGCTGGGCGCCCCCGCCGAACCGGGGCATGAGGCGCATTGGGTGCCCCTGCGGCAGGTCGTGGAACTGTTGCCCGATCCGGGCTCGCGCGCCCTGGTGCGGGCGGCGTTGCGGCGGATCTGAGCCGCGCCTGCTCAGCCCCATGGGTGGTCGCCGTTCCTCTGCCGCTCGACCAGCACGGCCGAGATGTCGTCGCTGCGCCGGCCGCCGGCGTAATGCGCCGCCGACCAGCAGATCGATTCCAGCAGCGCATCGCCGCGCAGCGTCGCATTGGTGCGCAGGATGGCGTTCAGTCCCTCCTCGCCCAGGGGTTCGCCGCGCGCGTTCTCGCTTTCGGTCAGCCCGTCCGAGCTGATGAACAGCCTGTCGCCGGGGCCGAGCGCCAGTTGCACCTC